>JAEEGL013759224.1_pt1 | contig 19887 bp, 15 predicted proteins | sample 9134231 | NCBI WGS metagenome assembly JAEEGL01 (sample SAMN16246548, study PRJNA631951) | gut metagenome | biome: gut microbiome; feature: rumen; material: fiber-attached | host: Bos | place: Iran: Karaj | collected 2018-10 | reverse complement strand
TTGCCCTCAAGAGTTGCCGGAGTGAGCTCCATCTCGTGGTTGATGATACCGTTCCTCACTTCCCAGGAGAGGTTGAGTCCCTTGCCATAGTTCTCAAGCTTCTCAACTATCCTAAGACTCTGCTCATTATGCTTGAAACCCTCCGGACAGATTGCATTCAGTGCCCTCTCCCCGGCATGTCCGAACGGAGTATGTCCAAGGTCATGCCCGAGAGCAATTGCCTCGCACAGATCCTCATTCAGCATGAGGGCCTTGGCTATGGTCCTTGCATTCTGGGATACTTCAAGGGTATGCGTCATCCTGGTCCTGTAATGATCACCGTCCGGCGACAAGAAGACCTGCGTCTTATCCTTGAGCCTTCTGAAGGATTTGGAATAAAGTATCCTGTCCCTGTCTCTCTGGAAACAGGGCCTTATGTCGCATTCCTTCTCTTCTTTTTCTCTTCCTTTGGAATCTCTGCTGAATGTAGCATATCTGCTTAAGATGCTGGTTTCTCTTTCTTCAAGCTTTTCTCGAATTTTCAATTTATGTCCTCTCAGAATATAGAGATAAATTAGTATAAAAAAAGTCCCACATTCTGTATTATTCGACGTGGAACTTTAAAATCCTTTTTTTATTTGTAATTTTTTTCGTACTGCTCATTGATCCAGGCCACTGCTGCCTCGAGCCCCTCCTGACTCACTTCAAAGTGCTCATTTACAATGAGCGCTTTCTCGGTATCAGCATAGGAGTATGGCTCCGGCCAGACGCTCGCCATGAGAGTTGCAGGGTTTCGCTTTTCAGGAGGAGTAAACTTTACCATCTCAAGAGGCTCCCTCGCCAGGCGATATCTCATCCCCTTGTGACTACCAAAGTATGCCTCTCCGTATTCATAATGTGAAAGATTAAAAAATGATGATGTCTCGATTTCCACTGCTTTAATATTCCTCTCATCTGAATCTGCCAAAGAATGACGCCATCGGTCCTACTGTGTCCTTAAGATCCTTGATAGCCTTATTGAGGCCTTCAAAGTCTATACTGGCAATACTGTTGATCGCATCCGTAAGAGACTGAGCATTCTCATCAACAAGCTTGTTCAGGTTGGTACTGGCCGTCGTCATCTCTGCTACCATTGTGTCGATCTCATCAATAGTCTCATACATCTGCCCTGCAACCTGATCGATGTTTGAAAGAGTCTTAGTGGCCCTGGGCACGATGATAGACACAGTTATAAAAAGAACCGCAAATATACCAAACAGGCATGCGGCAGATACTCTCTGCCACATGAGCTGTTTCTTTTTTAAATCACGTATCTGAGTCAGTAGCTGAATGCTCTGATCATCCCTGTTCTCAGTTACATCACCCATCCGGATCACCTCCATTTAACAGTCTGTCTGCATTAAATCTTAAAGCTGACTGTGATACTCCTGAAGCGAATTGATATTTCCGCAGCCGTTCTCTTTTACCTGATGGATACCCTCTGCGGCAGCCTTGGCAGCGGCAACCGTTGTAATATAAGGTATGCGGGCCTTGATGGCTGCTCTTCTAAGATATCCGTCATCATGCTGTGACAGCCTTCCTATCGGTGTGTTGACAACAAGCTGAACATCGCCGTTCTTGATGACATCCTCAACGTTGGGTCTTCCGCCCTCGTAGTTCTTCATTATCCTGACTGCATCTATTCCGGCATCCGCGATAACCTCAAAGGTCTTGCCGGTGGCATATATCTTAAATCCGTCATCAGCAAAGCTTCTGGCAATATCTGCAGCCTCAGGCTTATCTTCCTCATTGAGGGATATGAGAACAGCTCCCTTGGTAGGAAGGGCAGCATTCGCAGCCTCCTCAGCCTTGAAGAAGGCTTCTCCCGGAGTCCTGGCAAGTCCAAGAACTTCTCCGGTTGACCTCATCTCAGGTCCAAGTACCGGGTCGACTTCAGGGAACATATTAAATGGGAATACTGCCTCTTTTACTCCGTAGTAAACAGGCTCTCCAGCGGCTTTCTTTTTGTCAATGAGCTCTCTTACAGGAGATGGTCTGCCTGTAAGGTGCGAGGTGATGATATCAGTAGCAACGGGAACCATGCTGATACCGCACACCTTGGATACAAGAGGAACAGTTCTCGATGCCCTCGGATTGGCTTCAAGAACATATACAGTATCGTCCTCAATGGCGTACTGCATGTTCATAAGTCCGACAACATTCATCTCAACGGCGATCTTCCTTGTGTACTCCTCAATCGTCCGAAGGTGCTTCTCAGAGATGTGCTTGGAAGGAATGATACATGCCGAGTCTCCCGAGTGGATACCCGCAAGTTCTATGTGCTCCATGACTGCCGGAACAAAAGCTTCCTTGCCGTCGCTTATGGCATCAGCCTCACACTCAAGCGCATTGTGAAGGAATCTGTCGATAAGGATCGGTCTGTCGGGTGTTACACCAACAGCGGCTCTCATGTAGCCCTCCATGCTCTCCTCGTCTCTTACGATCTCCATTCCTCTTCCGCCAAGTACAAAGGAGGGTCTTACCATAACAGGATATCCGATCTTCCTGGCGATCTCTTTGGCTGTCTCAACATCTGAAGCCATTCCAGACTCAGCCATCGGGATTCCGAGCCTCTCCATCATCATGCGGAAGTGGTCTCTGTCCTCTGCAAGGTCTATAACCTCAGGAGTTGTTCCGAGTATGTTGACTCCCTCCTCCTTGAGCTTGGCAGATAGATTAAGAGGAGTCTGTCCTCCGAACTGCGCGATAACGCCAAGAGGTTTCTCCCTTCTGTATATCTGAAGAACATCCTCAAGAGTAAGTGGCTCAAAATAGAGCTTGTCGGATGTGTCATAGTCTGTCGAAACAGTCTCGGGATTGCAGTTTACGATTATTGTCTCAAATCCAAGACGCTTTAAAGCCATTGCCGCATGTACGCAACAGTAGTCAAACTCGATTCCCTGTCCGATGCGGTTTGGTCCGCCTCCGAGGATCATTATCTTGCCCTTGGAATCGCTGCCGGTCGCTCCGGCGTCTTCTATATCCTTGTAGGTTGAATAATAGTAGGCGCTTCCGTCCGTGCCGTATACATGAACGCTGTCCCACTTCTCGCACTTGCCTGCGCTCTCTCTTGCGGATCTTATCTCGTCCTCGGAAACCGCAAGGATCTTAGCAAGATATTTATCAGAGAAACCGTCCTCCTTGGCTTTTACAAGAGCCTCTTTGGAGGGAACGGATCCCTTGTATGAATCTATGAGTTCTTTTTCCTCGTCAACAAGTTCCTTGATCTCACCGAGGAAATAATGCTTTACTTTGGTGATGTCGTATATCTCATCTACAGTTATGCCGCGCTTTAAAGCTTCATATATGAGGAAGTATCTCTCAGAGGATGCATCCTTGAGCATACGCAGAAGTTCATCTATCGAAAGAGCTTCGAACTTCTCTATGCAGCCAAGTCCGTACCTGTCCTTCTCAAGAGATCTTATGGCCTTCTGGAATGCCTCCCTGAAGTTCTTGCCTATGCTCATAACTTCGCCTACGGCACGCATCTGGGTTCCAAGCTTGTCTTCAACGCCGTGGAACTTCTCAAACGCCCAGCGGGCAAATTTAACCACAACGTAATCTCCGTTGGGAACATATTTGTCAAGTGTACCGAACTTGGAATCGGTAAGTTCCGAAAGTGTAAGTCCTGTTGCCAGCTTGGCTGAAACAAGGGCGATCGGGAATCCCGTTGCCTTACTTGCAAGAGCCGATGAGCGGGAAGTCCTTGGATTGATCTCAATAACAATGATCCTTCCGGACTTGGGATCGTGAGCGAACTGTACGTTGGTTCCTCCGATAACGCCTATGTGCTCTACAATCTTGTAAGCCTGCCTCTGCAGTTCCTTTTGAAGATCCTCATCTATTGTGAGCATAGGTGCCGTACAGAAGGAATCGCCGGTGTGCACGCCGACAGGATCCACGTTTTCTATAAAGCACACGGTGATCATGTTGTTGTCCTTGTCCCTTACAACCTCAAGCTCAAGTTCCTCCCATCCGAGAATGGATTCCTCTACCAGAACCTGATGAATGATAGAAGCCTGCAGTCCTCGTGCGCAGACTGTCTGAAGCTCTTCTTTGTTGTATACGAGGCCGCCGCCTGCTCCGCCCATTGTGTATGCGGGTCTTAAAACAACCGGATATCCAAGTTCATCCGCCTCAGCGAGAGCCTCTTCAATGCTGTAGCAGGCCTTGGATCTCGCCATACCAATGCCGAGCATCTCCATGGTCTTCTTGAACTCTGTCCTGTCCTCGCCTCTCTCTATGGCATCGACCTGGACACCTATTACCTTCACTCCGTATTTGTCGAGTACGCCTGCCTTATATAGCTCTGAACACAGATTGAGACCGGACTGTCCCCCGAGATTAGGAAGAAGAGCATCCGGTCTTTCTTTTTCAATGACAGCACTCACGCGCTCCACATTAAGTGGTTCAATATAGGTCCTGTCCGCCATCTCCGGATCCGTCATGATAGTAGCCGGATTGGAATTAACGAGAACTATCTCATAACCAAGGCTTCGAAGTGCCTTGCACGCCTGTGTCCCCGAATAGTCAAACTCACACGCCTGGCCGATCACGATAGGTCCCGAACCGATTATCAGTACTTTGTGTATATCTGTCCTTGCTGCCATTGTCATCCTCCCATTTGGTTTTTCATCTTTTCAATTCTATTATCCATTTGGTCTTATGACAAGTAAAAATTTTAATCAATATATCCTCTTATGAATATATTCATCAGCAACGGATTGATCATATATCTTCTCATCGGTAATGATCCTGAAGGGCATCTGCTTGCCTCCGCACAGGTCACGTATTGCTTTCATGAGCTGATCACCTATGACGGGATTACACTCAACCGCGCAGCTTAGTTCACCGCGCGTCATAGCCTCAAAGGCATCCCTTGTGGCATCCACAGAGACGATGATGGCATCCTTGTCCGGACTGTAGCCGTGTTCCTTGAGCTCTTTGATCGCTCCAAGAGCCATGTCATCATTATGTGAAAAGATAATGTCGATATCCCACTTATTATTCTCAAGATAGTCCCTGACAACCTGCCTTCCGCCCTCAAAGGTAAAATCTCCGTGCTCGGAGTAAGCAATATAGTATGACGGATTCTCTGCTAGTATCTCCCTGAAGCCCCTGCCTCTCTCCTCGGTCGGAGAAGCTCCCTCATTGCCCATGATCTCCATGATCCTCAGCTTGTCGCCATCTGCCGGGACATTGTCTCTTATCCATCTCATGGCTCTTCGCCCCTCTTCCATAAAGTCCGCTCCAAGATATGTTGTCGTCAGTCCTTCCTCGGGATCCTCGAGCGACACGTTTCTGTCAGACATTATGACAGGTATTCCGGCATCCTTTGCTTCCCAGAGGACCTCGTCCCAGCCGGTCTCGACCACGGGGGAAACCACGATCACGTCAACCTTCTCATCGATGAACTGCCTGATAGCGTCAAACTGTTTCTGCTGTGACTGATCTGCAATTTCCATGTGAAGGTCTATGTTAAACTTCTTCGCAGCTGATTCTATGGATCTGGTATTTGCAAGTCTCCAGTTGCTCTCCTGTCCGACCTGGGAATAGCCGACCTTTATGGTTCTCCCGTCGTCGTTTGACTGCCTGTTCATCCTCTCAATGCTCTCATCGAGGTTCTCAGCAGTTATAAGATTGCTCCTTAAGATCACCTGCTTGGGTACTCCGCTCTCATTTCCAAGTATGGATAGTGCATAGTCAAATGCCTCTTTTCCACCGATTGGGCAGGAAACTGTCGCCTTAAGTCTTCCCTGCCTCACAAGATCAATGCCCTCATCCGCACCCTTGAATCCGTCACAGTCAACGATCATGACCTTATCTTCCAGTCCCAGTTCCCTGATGGCATCACACACGCCAAGTGCCATGCTGTCGCTGTACGCAAAAATGACATCAGCCTCAGCTATGGCGTCTTTTGCCTGCATTGTAATGTCGTATGCCGCATCCTTGGATTCAGATTCAATATAGAGCTTCTTCGCCTCTATGTTGTCGTATTCGTCCAGAGCCTTGCGAAATCCAAGGAGTCTTTCTTTTCCCTGTATTGACGCAGGTCTTCCGAGAAGCTCCACGACCTTTCCGCCGTTTTGAGCCAGAAGACCTCCCACAAAGTTGCCGGCCTGCTGCCCGATGACCTCGTTGTCCGGACCTATGTACAGGGTGTAGTCAAACCCCTCTACAGCCCTGTCCATCACTATTACAGGTATACCGCTGTCATAGACTTCCTTTATCTTGTCCGCGAGCTCTTTTTCATCGCAGGGCGAAATAATAAGAAGGTCAATCCCATAGCCGATCAGATTATCTATATCCTGGATCTGTTTGTCCACATCTCCCGTGGCATCCGAGGTTATGATCTGAATGTCCAAAGAACTGCTGATCGCCTCCCGTAGCTCATTTATAAGCGCAACTCTCCACTCCTCGCGCATGTTTGCCTGAGAGACACCTATTATGGAAGTCACGCCCTCTTTTGTATCAAACCCGGATCTGTCAACTGCAGAGCACCCCATAAGGGCAAGGCTCATAGCTAAGACAAGCGCCGACAGGTATTTAATTGTCTTTATTCTGAATCGCTCTGATGCCATGTCAGCCCTCTCCTCCAAACGGGATAAATATCGAGATCGTAGTTCCGACATCCTCACTGCTCTCAACATCGACCCTGTAGTTATCTCCGTATCTGAGCTGAAGCCTCTCCCTCACATAGTAAAGGCCAAAGCTCTGATTGTCGTCAGGAGTTATGTCATCATTTCTGTCCCCGGTCTTTAACAGATTCTGCAGCGAATGCCTTGTCCCCTCATCCATGCCCTTGCCATCGTCAGATACCGCCATGCATATCATGTCTTCCTGCCTGTGGACCCGGACAGTTATATGTCCAGTTCCGCGCTTTTGCTTGATCCCATGATATATGGCATTCTCAAGGAGTGGCTGCAGGATGAGCTTGGGTACCATAGTGCTCATGCACTCTTCATCCGCATCGACGTCAAAGATCAGCTTGTCCTCATATCTGGTCTTCTGCACATACAGATAGCTCTGGATATAATTGACCTCTTCTTTTATCGTGATATAGTCTTTGCCGCGGCTTAAGCTGATCCTGAAGACGTTTGTCAGCGCATCCACGAGCTTTACTATATCCATTGCCTTGTGCTCTCTTGCCATCCAGTTTATGGTATCTAAGGTGTTGTAGAGAAAATGCGGCTTGAACTGCTCCTGCACGATCTTCAGCTCTGCCTTTCTCTTCTGATCCTCCTCAAACCTTACACGCTCAAGGAGCTGTTCGATCGTCTTGATCATATGGTTGAAGCTAAGCCCCAGATCCGCAACCTCATCTCTGGAACTGCTCTCAAACCGAAGGCTAAGGTTTCCTTCTTCAGTCTTTCTCATGATGTCTCTAAGGCTCTTTATCGGCTTGGTGATGTTGTCAGACAGTTTCAGGGAAAAGAGCTGCACCAGCAAAAGAGTCGCGATAAGCATAAGGGCGTAAATCCCTATCATCCTGTTTATGTCCTCCATGAGGGCATCATAGGAAATAACGCTCACCGTCTTCCAGAGCGTCCTTCCGGAAGTCTTAAATCTGATGAAATACCTGCCGCCGGCTATACGCGCGCTGATGGTCCTTTCCTCATCAGTGAGCCAGGACGGACTTATCCTGTAGACCACATCATTGATAGGGGTGTAAACCATGTGATCGTTCTCATCAAGCACAAAGACAAAACCCTCATTTCCAATCTGGGAATCGCTTATCGCCGACGAAATGATACCATGGTCTATGTCCATCAGAAGCACGCCCTTGACCTGTCCTGTCTTTTCATCGCAGACTGCCTTTACTATCGAAAAGACATCATCAACACTGTAGCCCACATAGGTGGTTATATTGCGTCCTGTCACCGTACTGATCCGGTGAAGGCTCTTTTCATCCTCAAGGGCTATCCTGTACCAGTACTCCTTCTGAAAAGAGTCACGCGATATCCTTGTCATTCCGGTACTGATATACCTGTCGTCAGAGTACGCGTAAAGGATACCAGCGATCTCGTCGTAGTTGTTCATCACGTTCTGCATTGAGGTGCTGATCATTTTCTCAGCGTCATCGCTGCCATTGTCCCTGTATGCTATCTCATCGGCAAGCACGTAGACAAGTTTGTCCAGATCCTCCATATAGATATCGAGCGTCCTGCTGACCTGGGTGACAGTCTGCGTGGTTCTGCGCGCGACATTCTTCCTCGCCTCCCTGACGGAGAAACTGATACCCACAACTCCCACAAGCACAAAAGGGATGAGTGCTATGAATATCTGTGACAGGATCAGCTTGGTCCGAATCCTTGTTGTCTTAAATCCTGTCAGTAAGTTATTCATAGTACCCATCCCTTAGTCTCAAAGTTATCAGGCTGCTGCGGCGGCTTTGCCCTTAAGTGCCTCTGCCCTTACCGCGATTATCCTCTGCATTACTATAAAGAAGCAAAGAAGTCCCGCGATAGTCACTTTTGTCCACCACGTATTGAGATTTTCGTAGGTAACTATAGTCTGGATGATTCCCTGGATCATGGCCCCCACAGCTGTTCCGAATACAGATCCTACTCCTCCCGTAAGAAGCGTTCCACCGATTACCGCAGATGAGATTGCATCAAGTTCCATACCCATGTTCTGAAGTCCGTACCCCGCCAGGGTGTAGAAAGAGAAAACAACGCCTGCCAGTGAAGCGCAAAAGCTGCTTATAATATACGCTCCAATCTTGCATCTTGCAACATTAAGACCCATCAGCTCTGCGGACTGTTCGCTTCCTCCGATCGCGTACACTGCCCTTCCGAAGGCAGTCTTTTTCAGGATGAAAAGAGCTGCCACAAGAACCACCACAAATATCAGAACATAGTAGTATATCTTGCCGTTGAGAGCCTTGGACTCTCCAAGCTTTATCGGGATCCTGCCAAGAGCCATGAATTTAAAGAACGGATCTGTGATCGGTATCGATGCCTCGCTTATCACGACGCAGAGTCCTCTCATCAGAAACTGCCCCGCAAGTGTCACGATAAAGGGCTGGAGTCTGAAGTAGTGGATAAGACTTCCCTGAACCGCCCCGACAATTATCCCGATGATCAGCGCCACAGGAATTACCACAAACGAGGGTACTCCCCTCTCAAGGCAGTAAGCCATGAATACTCCGGTAAAAGCTATTGTGGATGATATCGAGATATCAATTCCGCCCGTTATGAGCACAAAAGTTATCCCTATGCCTGCGATCATAAGATACGCGTTGTCGTTGAACAGGTTCAAAAATGTCGAAAGAGACAGGAAATGGTCATATCTTGCAGAGCCGAAAATGAACATCACTGCAAACAGCACAACCGTCATTGTGAGTGATATGTTTTTTATCCTGATCTTCTTCATATCCTTCATAATGCAACTGCCTCCTTTCTGACATGTTTTTTACCGGACACGAGCTTTGCGGCATATTGCTTGAATTTACCCGACTGGCTAAGGCAGATGACGATGATAAGAAGGGCCTTTAAGACTCTTATATATGCCGCCGGAACTCCCAGAGCCAGAACCGTTGTAGTAATGCTCTGTACGATCAGCGCTCCGATGACGCTCGAGAGAATTGAGAATCTTCCTCCCATAAGATTGGTTCCGCCTATAGCCACCGCAAGGATGGCGTCGAGCTCTATGTTGAGGCCGGCGTTGTTGCAGTCAGCGCCCTTTATGCCTGCGCTCTCGATAAGACCTGCAACTGACGCAAAGGCCCCCGAGATCGTGTAGATGGCAAGAAGGAATCTGTTTACCTTGATGCCAGCGAACTTCGATGCCAGCTGGTTGCAGCCGATGGATTCGAGGAACAGTCCAAAGGCAGTCCTGTGCACAAACAAAAGGAGCAGTCCCACCAGGAAAAGAACTATGTAAAGCGGAAAAGGCAGTCCTAAAATATATCCTCCATTGATGAAGTAATATGCATCGGAATTGATGGTGATGATCTTGCCGCTTGTGATAAGCTGCGCAATTCCTCTTCCCGCAACCAGCAGTATCATTGTAGCTACGATAGGCTGGATCTTAATCTGAGAAACAAGAAAGCCGTTCCACAATCCGCAGACGATCCCCGCGCATACTGCAAGTATGATCGCCATAGCAACGCTTCCTCCAAGCTGCGGGAAAAGATTGCCGTTGATGATACTACAGGCAATCGCTCCGCTTATCGCCATGACAGAGCCGACCGATATATCGGTTCCACCCGTTGCCAGCACCATTGTCATTCCGGCTGCAAGTATCATGAGCTTGCCGCCGTTTCTGAATATGTCTATGATCCTCCCGTAAAAATGTCCGTCGACAATCGATATTGAAAGGAACTCTCCGCCTGTGAGGATCGTGTTAAATAAAATGATCGTCAAAAAAATAATGACCGGCCAGAATGCCTGGTTGCCGGAGAGTTTTGATAATCTGTTTTTCATTGTTCTTCTCCTCCCGCCATGATCTGCATCACTGCTCCTTCGGATATCTCATCTCCCTCAACTTCACCGGCTCTCTCCATGTCCTTGAGTACAACTATCCTCTTGCAGCACCGAAGTTCCTCGTCGAGCTCCGAGGAGATGAACAGAACCGCCATTCCCTGTGATGCCAGGTCAATGATGATCTTCTGGATCTCCGCCTTGGTGCCTATATCGATTCCCCTCGTGGGCTCATCGAGCATCAGTAGCCCAGGGTCAGTTGCGAGCCACCTCGCCAGGATCACCTTCTGCTGGTTTCCGCCCGAAAGATTTTTTATGAGCTGGTCGGCATTTGGTGTCTTGATCTCAAGTTTCTCTATATACTCGTCAGCAATCCTCTGTGCCTCTTTTTTGCTGATCTTTTTAAATAGTCCCTTCTTCGCCTGAAGTGCCAGAGCAATGTTATCACGTATCGAAAGATCTCCTATGATGCCCTCTGTCTTTCTGTTCTCCGGGCAGAACGCCAGATCTCTTCTGATGGCGTCCAGCGGATGCTGAAGATGTACCTTCTCCCCGTTTATCTCAAGTTCACCGCCTGTTACCTGGTCTATACCAAAAAGGACTCTTGCAGTCTCGGATCTTCCTGAACCAAGTAGGCCGGAGAGACCAAGTACCTCTCCCTTTGAAATTTTCAGATTCATATTGTTGATGCTCCCGTTGTGGGATACATTTTTCATATTTATAAAGATCTCGCCGCGCTTTGCAGCTTTCTTCTCCTCTTTTCCCTCAAGGAGTGCCTGGTTGAGCACAGCATAGTCCTTGCCTATCATCTTGGAAACAAGCTCGACCCTGGGAAGATCAGCCGTCCTGTAAGTACCTACATATCTTCCGTTCCTTAACACGGTGATCCTGTCAGTCACCTCGTAGACCTGGTCAAGGAAGTGGGTTACAAATATAATTCCCATTCCCTGGTCCCTTAATTTCCTCATTATGGAAAAGAGCTTTTCAACCTCCACATTTGAAAGAGAACTGGTCGGCTCATCAAGTATGAGCACCTTTGCCTTTATGTCACTTGCCCTTGCGATCGCCACCATCTGCTGGACTGCAACTGAGTAGTTGTCAAGGCTCTGTGTCACATCAAGTCTTAAGTCAAATTTCTCCAGAAGCTCTTTTGCATCCCTTGTCATGGCATTCCAGTCGATGCCGCCAAGCTTCGTTCTCGGAGCCCTTCCTATATAGATGTTCTCTGCAACCGTCAGATTCGGGCACAGGTTTACTTCCTGGTAAACAGTTGAAATCCCAACCTGCTGAGCCTCGTTGGTGCTCCTTGGATGAATGCTCCTGCCACATAGCTCTATCTCGCCTTCATCCCTCTCCTCAACACCTGTGAGAACCTTTATCAGCGTCGACTTACCCGCACCGTTTTCCCCCAGCAGTGCGTGTATCTCCCCTTCCTCGAGATCAAACTGCACATCATTAAGAGCTATGACAGCTTTACCAAAGGACTTGGAGATTCCTCTCATCGTTAAGAGTTTATTTTTACCCATAACACCTCTCCTCTTTATAAAATCCGCTCCATTTTTCAACGGAGCGGATCCTGATCATCTGTCTGTTTTCTTAATTAGTAAGCGCGGCCGTCGATAACGTCCTTGGCTACATCCTGTGTGAATACTCCGTCAACAGACTTAACCCACTTTTCAACGCTCTCACCCTTTTTGAGCTTGGCTGCTGTCTCAAAGAAAAGAGGTCCAAGAAGAGGATTGCACTCTACTGTGCAGTTAGCTTCGCCTGCTACCATAGCTTCGAAGATGCCCTTAACTCCGTCAACAGATACTGTTACGATATCTTCACCGGGCTTAAGACCTGCTTCCTTGATGGCTTCGATTGCTCCGAGTGCCATATCGTCATTGTGCGCGTAAACGCCAACGATATCAGGATTGGACTTAAGGAATGACTCCATAACTTCCTTGCCCTGTGCTCTTGTGAAGTCACCTGTCTGTGATGCAACGATCTCGATATCGGGATAGTTGGCTGCTATCTCTTCGTCAAAGCCTGTCTTTCTGTCTGTTGCTGCAGAAGCTCCTACTGTTCCCTCAAGCTCTACGATCTTGCCCTTCTTGCCGATAAGCTCTGCCATGTTCTGAGCTGCAAGCTTGCCTTCTTCAATAAAGTCTGAGCCGATGAATGTAGCATAAAGGCTCTCATCAACATCTGCTGTCCTGTCAAGAAGAATGATCGGAATGCCGGCATCCTGTGCCTCTGCAAAAACCTGATCCCAACCGGTCTCAACAACAGGTGCAAGTCCTATTACGTCAACGTCCTGCTCTATGAAGCTCTTGATTGCCTTGATCTGGTTCTCCTGCTTCTGCTGGGCATCCGCGAATTTGAGCTCAACCTCATCTGCGTGTTCCTTGGCGTAGTTCTGGATAGACATTGTCTCAGCATCTCTCCAGCCTGACTCCTGACCAATCTGGGCAAATCCGACAACCAGCTTGCCATCTGAAGCGCTGTCAGGCGCTGCTGCCTTCGGAGTTTCCTCATTCTCGATAGTAGCTGTCTGAGCGGGCGCCTCATTTGCCGGCGCTGCGCTTCCGCAACCTGCCAGAGAAGTAACCACCATTGCTGTGCTAAGAAGTGCACCTAAAAACCTTTTTTTCATGTTTCCCTCCTTGTTTGTGGACCTTGCGGCCGCCTTGTTTGTTTACAAGACATATTCTAAGTCAGGGGGTTAAAAAAGTATTTAGAATGGTTTGACCTGATTTTATACTTTTTTGACTTTCTCCTCTCTTTTTATGCTATATTTTTGTTGCGGAACATATGAATTTTGGAGGCAGACTATGAATTACAGGGCACTGGTAGCAGATGACGAGCCTATGATAAGGCGCGGGATCATAAGTTTTTTAAAGAGTTATGAGGACTTCGATGTAGTAGCGGAGGCTGAGGACGGAGAGATTGCCCTTGAAAAAGCCAGGTCTACTGCTGTAGATGTCTTTTTTGTTGACATAAATATGCCGTTTCTGAATGGTCTTGACTTCATCAGGGAACTCAAGAAGCTTTATCCGGAAGCCCTTGTTGTCATCATCACGGGATATGATCTCTTCAGCTATGCCAGGAAGGCGGTCGGGCTTGGCGTATTCGATTATATCTTAAAGCCCCTTCAGGAAGAGGTGTTTGATGAACTCATAGGTCGCATCAGGACAGCTCTTAAGGAGAGAACGATCGATGAACTTGAAAAAAAGTACCTTGAGTGGGCAAGGGAAAAGATGAAAGAAAGCAGGGGGATACTTATCTCTGAGCTTATGCGCAATGTGCTCGAGGACAGACTTTCTGTGGATGAGATCAGGCAGGAATCAGGCTATCTTGGAATAGAATTTCCTGATGAGTATGATCTTTATCTTGTGCGCACGGATGTAAAGCCCGCCTTTTCTTCCTCTGAATGGACTGACGATCTTATCTATTTTGTGACTGAGAATATTGCGATGGAGATGTTTGCGTCGCTCTCCGTGCAGACCAGGTGCAAGGATGAGTCCGGATGTCTTGTGCTTATAACGGTAGCTGAAAATCCCGCAGCCAGGGATCAGAAGATAAAAGAGTACACCGACTATATAACCGGAATCATGCCCGTGAAGTGCGCCGTTTCCGCGGTTTCGGGAAGAGGCGCTGAGAGCATTCCGGGTTCTTACGCGGAGGCACTTGAAGACATTTCCGAAAACCTTGGAAGATCCCAGATGATGGATCAGGTACTCAATCTTATAGAGAAAAACTATGGAAGAGAAGAATTCTCACTTCAGGAGGCAGCTGACAAAGTCGGGCTTTCCGTTCCTTATCTGAGCCGTATGTTCAGGAAGGAAGCCGGCTGCACTTTTGTTGACTATCTTACTAATATAAGAATGCGCAAGGCTACAATCCTGCTCCACGACGATGCAGTCAAGATCTATGAGGTAGCTGAGAAGGTCGGCTATACTTCACAGCAGTATTTCAGCCTTGTATTCAAGAAGAAGCTCGGGGTAAGTCCAATCGACTACCGCCAATCTATCAGGAGATGATGAGAGAATAATTCAGGATTCCTCGGATAAAAAAAAGGGACCTTTTCAGTTTTGACTAAAAACCTAAAAGGTCTCTTTTACTATACCCGTATAATTTACTTGCTTTATTTAAAGAATTCCAGATTCCTGTTGAGTTCTTCTGCCACTACCCTGAGACTTCCTGCAGATCCTGCCAGAGTCGTAACAGTTGCTGAAAGCTCCTGCATTGAAGCTCCCGTCTCCTCAGACGATGCAGCGTTCTCCTGGGATATGGCTGACAGAGCGCTCATCGTGTCGACAACCGCGTTCTTGGATGTCTCGCACTGCTCTGCTCCCTGACTGATAATCTGAACACCGCCAACCGTTGAATCAATATCTGACAGCATTCCGTTAATGGACTGAATTGTATCTCCAAGGGCTGTCTGCTGATCGATGTTGCCCTGTCTGACTTCTTCCGCTGCAAGAACGGCTGCGTTTGCCTCCTCAAGAAGAATCTCCATCTCTTTCTTGATCTCGTCAGCCATCTGCCTTGAATCATCGGCGAGCTTGCCGATCTCTCCTGCAACAACTGCAAAGCCTTTTCCCGCCTCTCCTGCTCTTGCTGCTTCGATAGACGCATTAAGTGAAAGCAGGTTTGTCTGGGTCGCAATGGATGTGATGCCTTCAACCTTGGAGGAGATATTGTTTACTGCCTCCTGCGTTCTCTGAATGGTTGTGGAGATCTCTTCTATCTTGGCTGTCATCTCGGAGGATGAATCCTGAAGGGATGCAAGTGATGTGCTCGAAACCTCGGATGCCTGTTTCATCTTGCCTGCCAGACCGTCGAGGTCATCTGTCGATGCCTGAACGTTACCGACTGCGTCTCCGATCTTTCCAACATTGGCTGCTGCGTTCTGGATCTCATCTGCCTGCTGGGTGGCACCTGATGCAATCTCCTGAACCGCATTGGATACGTCCTCAGCGGTGTGGGATATCTGATCAGCCATATCTGCAAGCTCGTTTGATGATGAGCTGACAGTTTCTGCCGAAGATCTTATATTTCCAACGATCTCTTCAAGCTTTTCTATAACGGTGTTGGTATTTTTTAGTGCAACACCTATATCGTCATTCCTGTCGAGATATTCCGTCGCCTTGACAAATTCACCATTTGCCAGATGCTCGATACACTCGTTCATAGCCGTGATACTTCCGGCCATGCCTCTTGCTGCCTTTACAGAAATGATGATGCATATCGCAAGAAGCACCAGGCCGATAACTACCATGGTAATAATGGATTTGCTGATCTGTGATTCAACAGATTCTCTTGAAACACCTGTAAATGCCATTGCTATGACCTTGCCGGAGGTATCCTTCACAGGAACATAAGCTACAAAATATGCCCTTCCGGCAACCTGCGTGTTGGTGGAAGTAAAAATCTTTCCCCCGCCAATAACCTCTTTTATTACGGTATCAGCAGCCTTAGTTCCGATGACTGCGCTGCCAAGAGATGAATTCTTTCTGGTGTCACCCTCAAACCATGTAAAGTCAAAGCCCGTATCATTTTTGAGAATTGTTTCAGTCCCATTATCACCGGCTTCACGAGCTGAAATATTGACAGCAATATCTTTATAGGTATATGCCGATGCCAGAAGTCCCTTGATAACCTCTTCCTCCATGCCTGATTTCATGAAGCTGATCCCTGTGATCAGTATGACAATAGTCAGTATCAGTGATGGAATGACAGTAAATGAAATGATCTTTTGTTTTACCGATAACCCCTTCTTTTTCATCTTAAAAAGCACCTCCTGTTGATGATTTTCAAGATTATTATATCACATTTTTACGATTATTAATTATCATCTTAAGAAACATTTAATCTGCTGCCAATGACTGAGTCATGAAAAGATCCGGTAAATTAAAATAGCATGTTGCTCGCAACATGCTCGCGCCGAGCGCGGTTGCATCTATGCAACATATACCTTACGCGCGATGTGCAGATCACTTGGCGAGGGTCTTACCGACCCTCCTCAGAGTGTAGGGAAAGTGGATTTATTAGTACTTTCCTCTCCCTCTTATTTTCATACATGAGCTTATCTGCCCGCTGCATAACTTCTATAACCGTGCTGTCCTCAGAAGGATCAAATGCGGCAAAGCCCTTTGATATACATACCTGCTCCCATGGTTTATTGGCTGAGGCATTGATCTCACAGGCGGTTTTGTCGAACTGTTCAAGGAGCATTTCCATATTGTGATAATCTTCGTTTCTAAGGATAACTATGAATTCATCACCACCCACCCGAAATACAGGACTGTGCTTGAATGATTCACTGATCGCAGTGCAGGCAGCCTGTAGATATACATCACCCTTATCGTGTCCGTACCTGTCATTGATCACTTTAAGATTGTCACAGTCAAACGCTCCTATCGCAAACTCAGGTTTAGTATCTTCATAATCTATCTGCTCCTGTATCTCTTTAGCCAGTTTGGCAAAGGCTCCTTTATTCTTTACGCGCGTAAGAGCATCAACGTATACCTGTTCATTGAGATCGCTGATATGAGCTTTCATGTTATTGGAAAGCTTTTTGAACGACCTCGTAAGTCTGCCAAGCTCATCATCCTCATCATAAGGAAGCTCTGCATCATAGTTGCCCTTTTCCACCTGCTGCGCCGCCTCAGTGAGCTGCTCTAGAGGCTTTGTTATGCGCATCGTGTAAAACATCAAAAAAAGGCTCGCTATCAGAAGCACTATAACTGCGCCGATGGAAATGTTAAAAACAAGTCCCAGCCAGTCTCCCTTAGTCTCTGAGACAGGGACAGAGACTATAAGGCGCATTCCGTTGCTGAGAGGAAGCCAGACCGCCTCTTTTTCTTCGCCATTATGGACGTACCTGACAAAAGTGTTGTCACCGCTCATGCTAAACGGTATCTCATACGATGCACCTGAAGATGAATCTGTCACATCAATATGAGGATGATAAAAAAGTCTGCCATCGGTACCGCTAAGGAATGCATATCCGTTGTTGTAGAACTGTATGCTGTCAACCTCCTTCGCCATCGTGGAGTAGTCAACCTCTATACCTACGACACCAATAAACAGTCCCTTACAGTAAACCGGTGCATCATAGGATATTACGCGGGCGCCAAGGTTATCTGTAATGTATGGCGAAAGCCAGATAGATTTGCCCTCATGCTTAGGTACAGTGAACCAGACCAGTTTTGAGGTGTCATTCACATCATACTGTGTGATATCAGTAACCTCATGTTCTTTAAATCCCTCGCCGGTCAGATTGGTGTACCAGAATCCTTTTACTGTAGACGAAACCGACGGATCGATGCGGTAATAGTATGTGAGCACTCCTTTGGTCTTCGATGCCATCATGCCAAAAAACTCACGGGCATTTTCCATATGAATGGCAAGCTGTTCGTCACTGACATCTTCAAGATCTTCCTCCACAAAAGCTGCAACCCTCTCTACTGAATTCTGTACGCTGTCAAAATAGTAGTTAAGGCTCTCCTCTCCGTTTTTGCACAACATAAGGAGAAGCTGATCGGTTTTACGGCTTTCAGTCCTACGAATAAAGACTGCACTCAGTAAAGTAACCACCACCAGCGCTAAAAATATTACACAGAGTATTGTTGCTGTTATTCTGGTTCTCAATGAACGCATCAGTTATGCTCCCAAGCATTATTCTGCAGTCTTTTGTATCACAGCGGGCCAGACACACATCGCGAACAAAAGCATGATAAGTCTTACAATGAAATTGCCCCAGTGCGGTCCAAACATAAGAACGATCGTGGCTGGTCCAAAATACTCTTTCCACGCAAAAGAAATTCCTACTCCTACGCTGACAAGAAGCGGCAGGTTCCTTGTCCCCTCAGGGATCTCGTAGTGCATATAATGTCTGTCCACATAGCTTCCGATAAGGAATCCAAGAAATCCTCCGCAGGCCTTGAAGCAGTCATTCATCATCTTGCCAGGATCCACCAGCAGAGCGCCGGTTTCATCATAGTCAATAGGATAAGATTTAAGGCTGATATACAGGAGCCCCACGACAACAAGAACCACTCCGGCGAGCGTAAGCATATCTATCAGTTTCTCATTTCCCTCAACCTTTTTATACACTGTCAAGACAGTAAACATGATTATAAGCGATTCTATAAAGGCAACACAAACATCCTGCGGAGTATGAACTCCCAGATAGTTCCTTGAAAAGCCTGTAAGAACAATCAGAACGCCACACACTATCGCAAGCCACCTTCGCTTATCCTTCTGCCACACAAAGATTGTTCCGTAGTTGATCGTAGCTGTCTTGGTGTGTCCGCTCGGAAATGAGTACCCTGTCGCAGCCTTCTTGGAATCCCCGGCAGGTTCAATAAGGTCAGACCTTATCCAAGGGCGGTATGCGCATACTGTCAGCTTGATCAATCCGTTGATGACCTCGCTAAGCCAATGATTTGTAAGAAAAATATATCCCCACTTCTTATCAATGCTCCAGAAAACCACAAATGGGAAAAAAGGCAGAACATCCACAGCAAATTTGGAAAGCGCATTAAAAAACTCATCAAGCGCCCCTCCTGTTGCAATTCTTATTTCCTGTAACCACAGTAAATATTGAATATCCATGTTTTCTCCTCTCTTACCCGTTTAATTAGTTTCTTTGCTCACCGCAAATCTCCTGCGTTGCATGGAAGGCTGACATGCGGATACGGTTACCATATTCCGCTGTTCTCAGTTTTCCAAGATAGCTTATCATGCAGGAAACACCTATATTAGCCCTCTGATCAACTATGATAGTATCCAAAGCTCCTGCGGCAAATGCCTTTTCATAGCCTTCACAGATTCCGCGATATACACCGCACATCATCCTAATATTCTGCTCGGAGGTAAATCCCTGCAGGAATGATCTGTACATCTCGTTGAGTGTATTATCATCTTTGTCCAGATCCTCAACCTTAAATGTATATGGAGCATGAACTACCTGATGAAATCAAGGCACATATTCTCTTCGTCATCTTCATTATAAACAAGGAAAGGAGAATAGACAGATCCACCATTTGTCATTTTGAGGATGATCGCCCTTGTCTGCTCAGGAAACAGATCCATATTGTTGATATATACAAGATCATAATCAGGAACTTTACCTGCTTCATCAGCAACATGAAAACGAATTTCGCCTTCCTTCACATATGAGAGAGCTTCATGAAAAACATTATTCCCATGTCTTAACGTTGTAAGTCTGTCATCGTTTCTTTCAGCAATTCTTAGCCTATTTATGCTCCTTTCCCGTCTCTACAGTTTTTACAGCTTATGTTAATTATTATACAGTTTTTGCAACACGCATTTTCTAAAATATCTATAAAGAGTCAATTTGAGTTAAACTGTAACGATCCGGTGAGTCGCGGATAAGTCATGGGGACGGTTCTTTTGACTGTAAGACATGGGGACGGTTCTTTTGACTGGT
>JAEEGL011980608.1_pt1 | contig 19887 bp, 8 predicted proteins | sample 9134231 | NCBI WGS metagenome assembly JAEEGL01 (sample SAMN16246548, study PRJNA631951) | gut metagenome | biome: gut microbiome; feature: rumen; material: fiber-attached | host: Bos | place: Iran: Karaj | collected 2018-10 | reverse complement strand
GAGGGCAACCTCACCATTGCCATTGAGAACAAGGTGGAACCCAAGAATGAGGACAAGCATCATCACTATCTGCGCCGTGAGTTCAGCTATTCGAACTATGAGCAGAACTACATGCTGCCGGACGATGTGGTGAAGGATCAGATCTCTGCCAAGGTCGAGGATGGTGTCCTGACCATTACGATGCCGAAGACTGAGCCGAAGCAGAAGGTCACTAAGGCTATCGAGGTGTCATAAAGTGAGTTGTGATCTAACACATAGAGGGAACAGCATCCATAGTGGGTGCAGCTCTTTTTTTGTAGCATTAAGTTCTTCATGCTCCTATCCACATGTTTTAATTTTGCTATCAACATTGTAAAGGTAACATCTTTACCTGTGATGCATCTGCCTTTCCCATACCTTCCGAAACGCCCTTTTGGCATAGACATCTTTATTGTTCTTGTGCAATATATGCTTTACACCATCTCCAATGACCATCACCAAACTGGTGCCAATATCCATAATAAATTTTTACGCTATTGGGAATTATGGAGCGGAGCTGTTTTGCATATTCATAACCCTGATTTATCCACTCTTCCATTCCTTCTGTCGTAAATTGGGCAATATCAGTATACGGATCATACTTGTCGGCTTTCAGGAACCATTCTTTTATTTATACCTAATGAGGAACAAAACGTCGTTGAAAGCATCGTCTTTCCTTATTGTCGACTATATTGCGATGTAGAGCGTTTAATAAATGATCCACTTGAAGGAAAGGGCTTAGGTATATCATATCACAGATTGATAGGTGACATACCATTTGGTCGGCGCTCTTTCAGTACACTCTCCTCTGCTTTTGAATTATACGCGGACTTTCATGCTGCTGTAGCGAAAAGGATAGTCGGTCGTTCAGGACTATTGTTAATTGACTGCCATAGTTTTTCGTCACTGCCCAATTTGCTGAACTCTAATCCTCCGGATATTGATGTTTGCATTGGGTATAACGATGACGAGACATGTCCTAATAAGGTGGTTATTGGCAATATTGTACACCATTTCAAATCTCTCGGCTACAAAGTGGGTATAAATAGTCCTTTCTCAAACAGCAAGACCTTCAGTGTGCCTGTAGAGTACCACACTGTCATGATTGAAGTGAACAAAAGACTCTATATGAAGGAACAGACAATAGAGAAGTCTGATAGTTTCTACAAACTAAAACATGACATACAATCTCTATATAATTTGCTTTTGTATGGCCAGAAGCCATAAAAAAACATAAAAAACGCATGATTGGGCATATATTCTAAAGGCGAAGTATTATAAATTGAAATATTTTCATTATTTTTGTAGCATAAAAACCTAGAATATGGAAGATATTAATCGCATCAAATTGGTGCTTGTCGAGAAAAAGCGTACTAGCAAATGGTTATCGGAGCAGTTAGGGGTTACACCTTCAACTGTTTCCAAATGGTGTACCAACTCATCTCAGCCAGATATTAGTAACCTATTGAAGATTGCTGAACTATTGGAAGTAGATATCAAAGAGCTATTGGTTAGCGAGTATAAAAAGAACTATCTCCTCCCCCATGAGGATAAATCAGAGTTTTCACAAGCCTTGTGAAAACATAAAAGTTGAAATACAAAGAATAATATCGTAAATTTGCAGCAAAAACATGACAAGCAAATCAATATCCATATCTCAGTTAGCAGTAATCAAACAAATTGCTATTGAGGAATTGTATCAGCTGGCCAAAGAAAAAGGAGTAGTACTCCCTAATGACCCTAACTATATCATTTCTTCGTCAGAATTGATGTCTATTGATCCCAAACTAGCATGGGATATAAAATATGGAAAGGTTCTGTCGTCAAAAAGTACAAGTACAGATAGCGGTTCTCAGGAAAAAATAGATGTTGTACCACCTGAAGTATTTCAACTTTCAAGTGAAAAGAAACCTACACCTAAGATCAATGTGTTAGGAAAAATTGATTTGTCAACACTTAACCAATCAATACGTCCCAAACAGAAAAGCAAGGATAATAAAGAGCCGTCTGATTCTGTAAAAAATCGAAAGCCCCCCAAAAGGATCATTGGTATAGTAAAATTCTTTGATTCTATGAAAGGCTGGGGGTTTGTGATTTCTGGAAGTAAAGGAATCAGCGGGAAGCCTGAAGATGAAGGCAAATTGTTTAGTTTACATATAACTAGCTCTGAATGGCATGGATCAACCTCTCCAAATGATGGCGAATGGATTATTCTCACACCTCGCAAAACATCCAGAGGGTGGAGTGCTATTAATGCAAAACGCATAGAATACAATCGTGACACCCTGCTTTTTGCGATGAAATATCGTGGAAAATATGCGAAAATATGTGGTTCAGATAGTAAAGGTGAAAAATATGATGAAAACATTTTGTGCCATATAATAAACGAAATGGCTTTATCTAGGAGAACGGGTGTTATTCGCTATAGTTATTCATCTCCAACTTATGACACCTCGAAATTTGCAGAAATAATAGATTCTTTCTGTGAATATATTGCTGACATGCCTGTTGAAAGACAGTCGTCTACCGTAAAACAATTTTTAGAAGACACAGGCCTAAATACTCTCCTATTCAAAATTTTTACTGAAGGGGTGTTCTCGTCAGATAATTCCTCATACCTTGCTGCCTATAAGCTCTACAACAATCTGTTATTAGAGCATGTTTTCGAATCAGGCAAACTTGATGCCCTTGCCAAGCTTCCGGAGTCTTTCGATTTTGTCCCACATATTGATAAACTTGTTTCAATTCTTGTTTTTGAATCAAAGTCTAACTCCAATGCCGTAGAAAAGTGGTTAAGTGATCATCATGTTCTAAACAATCTCAAACTTAATGATAAGGATGCAAATACAATCCCTATACGTCTAATTATTTGGAAGTTAACCGATGATTCATCATGGATAGATGACTTGCAGGCAGATTGGAATGACATTAGAGATTTTATAAAAGACAACATTTCCCATGCTTATCAGTACTGTAAATATTATTTCGCTGGTAAGGACGAAGCTTTTATAAAAGGACATGCTATCATTGACCTTTTGGATGACGTTACCATAAGCAATTGGTGTGATGAATTAATGAGCGAGGATAAGTCTCTTAATGAATTATTGCGATTACTCATGGAGAATAAGGTTAATGGGAACCTAGATCTATGGGGGAAATATGTCAATAAGGGTTTTGATATAGCTTCTTCTTATCCGATTCTACGTGCAGGGTTAAGTACGGAAATAAAAGATAATGCCGAGGGAGTTCGGTCTTTCTTAAACATATGTAAACAAAAGGGTATTACTATAGTTGACATTTTTGGTGATGAAGAGGGATTAAGCGATGAACTGTATGCAGAGTTGTTTGTTGATTCTGGTGATTTTGAGTATCTAAATCGCATGGAAGATTTTGATTCCATTTCTACCTGGGTATCAAAGCAACAAGACAGTTTCATAGCTACATTCATTAAACGATATGGCCCGCTTATAGAAGATGATACAGAGAATGACACCTTTATTAGTTCCTTAGGTGATGAAGCTGTTGTCAAGGCAATGAAAACCCTGCCAGAAGACGAGCAGTTCCAATTACTTCGTTATTTCCCCAAAGAATACGCTACGGACATTGTATCTGGCCATTTCTCAGACACCAAACTATTTGATTTGTATATTGGAGAACAATGGACAAAGTTGAAAGGGAAGTTGCCATATATGGTTTTTGACTTGGAGGCTGATGGTGATAAAATTAAAGAGTTTGCGTACCTCTCGTCTGGCTATACTCATTATTATGAAGATCAAGAGCAACTCAACTCTCTTGTTGACGAAATCAACACTAAACCTATTGTTGTTGGACATAGGATTAAACAGTGGGATTTGAAAATCTTAGAATCACATGCCAAAGTAAATCCGTCTTTCGTTTGGGATACCCTTGAAATAGAAATACTTTTGAATCCTTGTAGATACGCTTACTCTCTTCATACTTCCCATAATGCAAAAGATGACACAGAACTTACAGACCGTTTGTTCTGGAATCAACTTTTCAGGTTGGCGATGAACGAAGAACTATGCTCCCAACTATCTGATTTTTTGCCTAAGAATATCAATTCTATTATAAAAGAGTTGCGAAAGCCTAATTTTTCTCGCTTCTTTAAGAAATCGGGGGGGACGGAAGACTCCTTTTATCAAAACCTTCGTGATATTGATAATTCTTTAATAAGTGAATTGGAGGCAATAAACAGCGAAGACGATAACACGCTCATTATAGCTCCGCAAAGACTATGGAATAGGATTGCAGAATATGTAAATGTTTCATTTATTAAGGAAGATAATGGTATTAATTATTTAACTATATCTGAAGAAAAACTTAGAGAGAAGCCATTTGCGGACACATTTCTACATGCTGTTTTGCTTCGCTTTTGCCAAAAGTCAAAAAGCCCTATAGTTTCGAATTTAGCTCCTTATTTGAGAATTCAATATTTCAGAGATGAAGAACTACTTGAGTATGTGGTAGATACTCCAGCAAGCATCCAATGTGCCGATCTTCGGTTTTTAAACAATTTTGTAGGGACCTTTTCATTTAAAAAGGTCGTTCTAATTGGATGCGAACTAGAAAATAGGCTTAATCAATATACACTTTCAAACCCGTTACGTCCTTCGGATTTCTGGCAGGAGAATAGTTCTATACCTATGAGACTTGGTGGCTCTAGCTATACATATGTAACAAAAGAGGAACGCTTGTCACCACTATTTGCGGATGTTCCTAAAGATGCATCTAATGTTTGGATTGAGAGAACGAAAGATGGCAAATATCTTGTTAACTACAATTTCAATATTCATAAAAAGCTGGAATCGATCAATGACGCTCTTGGTGGCGAAGTCTCTGTAAAGCGCATTTCATGGATTGATGACAACGTCGACAATAAAAATGTAACGCTAGTAAGGAGCGGTAGGCCTAAGCGATTCGATTTTACCCAAAAACGCGTTAATTCTACAGCACGATATAGGTCTTTGTATTGGATTTATCAATTTGCTTTATTGAGAAGTATCCATCTTTCAGACTGCAGCCTTCCCATAATCTATATTCTTGAGGATGACTTGGAATTAAAACAATTAGAGGAATATGCTAGGGAAGTTGGGTTCTATGTACCGTCAGAAGGGACACTGATAACAAAACTTGAAAAGATAGCTCAAAGGTCAGATGGCCTGTTGATAATATCCAAAGACAGATTCTTTGAGGTTACAGAAAAGAGGCTCTATAACCCCTATTGTTATGTATGGGATCAGATGGCTGTTGAAAAACACATGATGATGTGGAATAATTGGGAAGACAGTATTAGCGACAGCACCCTTAATGACGAGATACAAGAAGCCGGTTCTGAGCTTAAATCTGGGTCAAATCAAGATACTTATCAAGCAGCATTAATATCAATATGGCCTGTATACCAATATTATAGTCGTTTCATATTAGCGAACAATGGTTCTTCTAAAATGTATATCTTGGATAGCTTTTTGGAGGATTACCATACTCTAAGTAGTATTTGGAATACATGCAGTTTCGCATCGGGACTATTATGGGACAGTGAAGAAGATTTTAATAAGAGCCTTTCAGAAGCGCAACTTGTATTTGGTGACATTTCATATGGGGATTCCCCTAAAGATAATGATTCTATCTCGAATGCAATGGATGTAATACTGGCAACGATGGTTCCTGCGGACAAAGAGGGAAAGAGAGCATGGACGCCAATACAAGCGGAAGTCTTACCAGAGATACTAAGTAAGAAAGAAAACTATTTGGTATCTATTCCGACTGGAGGCGGAAAATCTGTATTGTTCCAAGGCCCTTCACTTTATAATGCTTCATATAACAACCATTTATCATTAGTAGTCACTCCACTGAAGGCTCTTATGCAAGATCAAGTTCGGGAATTGGCTGATAAGGGTTTTTATACAAATGTTGATTACTTGAATGGCGATAGAACATTACAAGAGACACGTAGTATTTATAGAAAGATTAACAGTGGAGAACTGGCTCTGTTATATATTACGCCCGAAAGATTCCGTTCAAGAGCATTCCTTAATGCCTTGATGACCAGAATGATGAATGATAACGGCCTTGAATACATGGTATTCGATGAAGCTCATTGTATATCTCAATGGGGTATGGAATTCCGTCCTGAATACCTAAACGTAATCAAGAAGTGCAAAGAATTCTCAGATGCATTCAAAGGTGGTTTTTGTATAGCAATGTTCTCTGCAACAGTCACAGATATGATATATAATCAGATCAGTGAATCTGTTCCCGTAAAACGTCTTGGTCAAGAAAACGACAAGAAGATATACAATCCCATACGCAGCCATATCGGTACCTCTTTCCAACTTGTTGGACATGATATGGATTCTCGAATGAATGCTATTGTTTCGTACATTCAAGAGAAGAATGTAGATTTCAAGAAAAGTCGAATGCTTATTTTCTGTAAAACGCGAAGCCAATGTGAGGAGCTTGCAGCTTCACTCCCCTCTTTACTGGTAAAAGCAGGAGTTTTGCGTGAAAATGACGCTACCGACCGCGTCGGCTATTTCCATGCAGGATTAGATTCTGAAGACAGAGATGACGCATATAATAGTTTTAAATCTGATGAAGACCCTATATACATATTGTGCGCGACAAAAGCATTTGGTATGGGTATGGATATACCAAATATCCATTATATTGTCCATTTGTCTCCCCCAAATGTCTTAGAAGATTATTTGCAAGAAGTTGGCCGTGCAGGTAGAAAAAAAGAAATGTACATAGATGCAGGCTTTAGTCCGGAGAATCCAATTCCTACTGTATGTTTATATTCTACTGAGGATATCAAAAGATCGCGTGAGCAATTACTGCAGAGTATGTTGAGCTGGAAAAACCTAGAAGAAATCAGAGAGGATATCTTTAAATACATCTCTGAAATCCAGTCAATTGCAAAAACAAAAGAAATTCCCGTAGTTGTTCCGAATACATTGTGGTCTAGTTCTCCATACGATTTTGATCATACTGATTTCAGGCTTGGGGAATATTGGCTGGAAAGAATGGAAAGAATAAAAATGGGTTATCTTAGTCCTGCCCATATTACTGTTACGATTCTTGAGCGTGACGCCTCAGATTCGCCATTACTTTCTTCAAAAGAAGGTGCCATTTCAAAGAAAGTACATCAATTATTAGTTAACATCTCTGAAGAGAAGATGTCGGACACAATACAGATATCCCTGCAAAAGATTGCCGGTGATCTATCATTGCATTCGACTAAAGTTCTAAACGAATTAATATATCTTTCAAAATATAAGCTTATATCACTGAGACAAGAGGTTAGGTGTAGAATTGCTGATACGCGTCGTGATGAGGTTCCCTATATGTTAAATCATTCTTCAATAGATTTAGCATTCCATGTCATTCTAAATGCTGCAGATAGAATTCTTCAAGACAACGAGATAAACATTGAGAAATCATATTTTGATAAAGAAATCCGAGCTTTTATGGATATGTCTTCAATAGATCAAGTTTTGAAGAAAATTAACCGAAGAGCTGATGATGGAACTACTGAAGTAAGGTATTATATGCCTTGGTATAAAGAAGATGAGAAAGGAAAAAATAAAGGTCTGTCTATTGCAAAGAACTATAAAAAAGATTTGATGGGCAAACGGTTCAGGCAGATTTTTACTACTCTATTAGATATTATTCCAGACGTAAAATGCAAATCATATATTGATAGGGAATCAAAGGCTGTCAAGCAATCCATTCTTGTTGAAAAGAGCACTTGGAAAGATTTCTTGCCTGAATTCAGAAGTGACTGTTTGAAGACGTTGAAGTTCATTTATGACTTACAGAGCGATAATTGTCAGACTATGAATTGGGCCGATGCCATTTCTAAACTGAAATTAGAGAAAAAAGGGTTCAATTACTTTGATAGCATACTGAGATATCTTCATGGCATGGCTTACATCGCTTCAGATAATCTTCTTCCTACTGGAATTGAAGTCTATGCTACTGATATATCTGAACAGACGATTCTTGAGGAGACACCCACTGGAAATAGGGATTACGACGATAAGATGGCTTTTGAAGAAGCTATGCAAATACGCAGCCTCAGGTTATGTGTAATGGATGCCCTTACAACAAAAGTTAAGTCCAAGGAAGATTTTCAAGAGCTAATTAGTGCATACTTTAGTAAAACAGATGCAAATGGTTTTACTGAACTCTTAAGCAAATATTACGAAGACAGTGATCCTATATGGGATGCTATTCGTGAAACCGCAATAAAAAACGCGGAAGAGAAAATGAAGGACAATGCTGAACAATGGGCGATTTATAATGAGAACTCAAATGTGAATGTAAATGTTGAAGCAGGCCCAGGCTCTGGTAAAACGCATGTTTTGACAATGAGGTGTGCGAAACTCATATATAGACAGGGTGTACGTCCCAACCAAATATTGGTTTTAGCATATAATCGAGCTGTAGTTGTTGAATTGAAATCTCGACTTTCAAAACTGTTTTCATCATTAGGACTTAGCAGGTCTGCAAGTCAACTCCATGTCTATACCTTCCATGGATTAGCAAAAAGAGTTTGCGGAGATAATGCTTTGGAAGGATTAGACATGAAAGAGTGGGAATATACATTGTTACAGCTGTTGAAAGATGACCCAATGGAGGTGACAAAGGTCTTGGGCGATATAAAATACATCCTAATTGATGAGTTCCAAGATATAACACAGACCCGATTGGAAGCAATGTTTGAGTTTGACAAAATCTATAATCATCCTGCATTCTTTACTATAGGTGACAGAGACCAGAGTATTTATGGTTTCGAAAAGAAAGAATCCATGGATCCTGATTATTATTATAAACAGTTATACAACCAACTGAACCCCCAACGTATGACTATGTCAACGAACTATAGGTCATATCCAAAAATTCTTGAAGAAGCCTCCCGTTTCTTACCATCAACCTCAAAGCTGCCTGTAGCATGCAAAAAGAACCAAGATGAAGCTCCAAAGCAGGACTATACCTTTATCTATAATAACGAAAGGAATTGGGTTGCGGATTTCCAAAATACGATTTTGTATTTGAAAAAGCTCAGGATGAACGATGTTGCTGTGTTTTTCCGCACAAACAATGAGGTGTATAATGGGTATTCTCAAATTAGAGCATTGAATATCCCAGATGTTAGAATAAGAATTCAAGGCGCTTCAGAATGTGAGCTTTTCCGAAAGAGAGAGATATATGCCGTAATTCACATGCTCGAAAAAGAAGGTGATAAGCAACTGATGTTGGAAAATGATGGCACCAAAACATGGGTAAGGAAGAAGATTTCTGATTGGATAGTCAGACTAAAGAATTGGGATGGCTTCTATCTTGATTTTGCATATACCCTTGTCCTTGATTATTTGGAATTTGCAGCAGGAGATGACGAAAGGCATACATACGCAGAGATGGCAGAGTCGATAAAACTATCCCTTTCAGAGGATAATCCTCAATTGTATAAGCTATACGACAAATATCAGCAACAAAGAATACTTCGAGATAAGCAGATGGATGTTGTCCTTACGACAATGCATAAGGTGAAGGGATTGGAGTTTGATGCTGTTGTAGTGACGCCTTCGGTATCTTCTCTTCCATTTGATCCGACGCAAGAGATTGATATGCATATACCATTAAATGACCACGATAAAGAATGTATTGCAGAAGAACAGCGCTTGCTGTACGTCGCCTTTACTCGTGCTAGGAAATTTCTTATGGCATATATGGGCGAACGTGAGAATGCTGTACTTAACATGATTAAATATGAAGGTAATGATAATGCTCTCGGAATTCGAGAAAAGCATCCTGGCCTTGATAATTATAATATTGGATACAATGCTGGGTATAATTTTAATGGGAATACAAACATTGTCAATTATGTAGAAAAAAATGCTGCCGCATCTATTATAAGAAGAGATCGTATAAATAATAGAACAGGAGAGCGATTCTCTGTATTTGATGTTGTTAGTAATGGCTTGACCGTAGGACAATTGTCAGGCTCTAGTACGATTAGACAAAGTATGGAGGCTAATAATTTGACATGCTTAAATGGCTTTTTCGTAAGTGATGTTTTCTATTGGACATACAAAGATACTCTTGATGCAGACAAAAGACGGCAAAAGGATTACGAAGCATATCCATGGAAATATAAATACAAGGCTCCAGAGCCCTATGCGTCTAATTGGTGTGATGCTGCAAAGCAGCAAGGTTATATTTTTATTGTAAGTATTTCTGGATATGGTAATTAAATCAATTAAATATGAGTTTATTAGTATATGAATGTCAGCGAGCTGATCACGCTCATGAAATACGACAGTTTGGTGCTGCAGCTCAATCCCTCTACGACTATTTTGACGGTAGAGATGAGACGGCTTTGTTTATTGGTAATGTCAATATTGGAGATGCAAATCTTGATGGACTTATCATCAAAAATGACGCTGTCATTATTGTTGAATTTAAAGATTATGATGGCAACATTATTGCAAGGCAAAATGGGGATTGGACTTGTGATGGCAAGGTAATTAAAGGAGGAGCAGGCGGTAAAACAGTATTTGAACAGTTAAAAAAGAACCGTGGAATATTACGAAGGGTAATTGGAGAGAATGGCTATCTTACAGAAGCTCAACGTAGTGACATAAAGGGTCTTGTCGTTTTTACAAAGCTTAAGTCTTATTCCGATGATTTTGATCGTACGAACAAATCGTGGATATATGTATCCGATGTGGGAAGAATGGGTAATGTTATGCACAATATACTTTCATCGGAATTTAGGGACTTCAAGACTGGCAGAACAGAAGATGTGTCAATTTCTGACGATGACATTTTCGCCTTTCTACGAAAAATTAAAATCGATGAGTCCGCATTGGTTACAGACTTTACGGATACTACAATTATGCCATCTGATCTCTATGACAAATGTCATGTTCACAATGGGAAGCATTACTCTACGGCAACACTTCTTGCTAAGAAAACAGAGGAGGCTGACACATTAAAGAATAAAGTTGATGAGCTTTTGGCACAAATTGATGCCATAAAAGTTGAGTATCAGAAAGAGGTCAATGAAAAAGAGCTACTAATAAACCAGCAAAAGGCGGAGATATTACAAGCTATGACAGAAAAGTTGGAAGCTGACAAAGCTATGCTTGAAGCACAATCTAAAGTTGAGAAGTTGGCGAACCAATTGGAAGAAAATAAGAATATCACACCTGAAAAAATTCAAGAAGAAGAGAAATCAATAGAAAGGCAGATTGATGAAATATCTCATAATCTGCAAACAGACAACATCCTACTTCCTGCTGCAGAACAAACGACAGAAGATAGTGCTCAGGATGTTGAAAAGCCAAAGAAAAGATTTGGATTTAAGGAACGAGTTCTAAAAGAATTCAACGTTGGTGAGGATTCTCTTGATGCTGAGCAAATTGGCCTCATTGGACGTGAGTTGGACAAATCTATGATTGTCTCTGGTTGTGCTGGCAGTGGAAAATCTGTCATTGCTATGTATAAGGCTCAACAAATAATAGAAGAGGGAGGTGATGTTATTATGATTGCATATACGAAATCATTGAATCGCTATATGCAGCAGGGGAAGGAAATCCCTTCTGCAGAGAAATGCTTCTATTATCACTGGGAATGGCTTAATGCAGGAAGACCGTCGGCTGATTATATTATTGTTGACGAGATTCAAGACTTTTCTCGTGGAGAAGTTTCAGATTTTATTAATGCTGCAAGGAAATGCTTCTTTTTCTTTGGTGATACAGCTCAGTCTATCTATGGGGGGATTAAACATCCGCTATCTATTAAGGAACTTTCTGAAATGACTCAAATTCCCATATCATACCTTAATAGTAATTATCGTCTTCCTAAGACTGTAGCTAAGATTACACAAGATTATGTGGCCATAGACGCAAATCCGTATGCAGAAGCTATATATCAGAGTAAGGAGACAGAGTTACCGCGTTTTGTTCATTTTGACAACGAAGATTTACAAATCAATGCAATCATTGAACTTAATAAAAAGAAAAAGATGCGCAATGTAGGAATCCTAGTGCCAAGCAATGAACAGGTACTTTCGCTTATGAATTCATTCAGCGAGCACAATTTCCTTTGTGAATTTAAGTATAATGCAGGATATAATGACAGTCGTAATAAAGTAAAGCTGGATTTCAAATCACCACTCCCCAAGTTGATGACCTATCATAGCGCTAAAGGCCTTCAGTTTGAAACAGTGATACTTCCATTCTTTGAGGGAGCTGCTGATAAGGACGCTCGAAAGGCATTGTACGTTGCAATGACTAGAACATACCGTTTCTTGTATGTTATGTATTCAGACAATACTTTGTCAGAACCACTTAATAGGGTTCCTGAACATCTATATTTGAAAGAGCTATGATTATTTTCTTAGAAATAAGTAGTTAAATAAACTGTATATGACAACGATATCACCATACAAGTTCACGAGTTCTCCAATTAAGGAAATGATAGTTGATTCCGGTTGTGTATCAATTGGTGAGTATGCATTTGCTTATTGCAGTAATTTAAAGACATTGCAACTCCCTGGTACAATAATAGAGTTTCAAAAGAGCGCTTTCCAGAACTGCTCTTCTCTAAAAGAACTTATATTACCAATTTCATTAGAGGTAATTGGCGAAAAGTCATTGTCTTTTTGTTTTTCCATAGAATTAATAACTATCCCCAAACAAGTTAAGTCGATTGGAGATCTTGCATTTGAGGGATGCAGAAAACTCACATATGTGGAAATTCTATCTCCCTCAATAGATCTAGGTTATAATATTTTTAAAGATTGCAACTCTCTTGAGTGTGTTTATATTCCCAAAGGAAGTAAGAATTATTATTCATCGTTTTTCCCGCAAATAGAAAGTGTCTTATATGAACAATAGGTATTTATATAGTACAGTTTGGCTTTTTAATTTTCTTTTTCACAAGCCTTGTGAAAAAGAATATGTCTTTCTGATGGATAAAAATAGCTATCTTTGCAACATATAAACTGATTATTTATGAACTACCCTCTTATTTCTGAATATATAGAAGCCATAAAAGCTGCGGAAGAGAACTTTGATGAACTCAAATATCTTCATCCCGTGTTAGATGAAGATGGTAATCCTGTGATGTCAAGTGGCAATTTTGCTGTTGTGTTCAAGATGAAAAACCCAAAAACAGGAAAGTTACACGCAGTAAAATGCTTTTTGAAGGAACAAGAAGGACGTTCTGAAGCCTATGAACAAATTGCAGAAGAACTTGAATATATTAACAGTACATTCCTAACGTCAATAAAATATCTGGACAAAGAGTTGTTTGTTGATACAAATGCCACAGACGAAACAGAATTTCCTGTACTCCTGATGGATTGGATAGAAGGTATAACACTGGACAAATATGTACGAACCCATCTTGACAATCAGTTTGAGCTAGCTTTGTTAGCTTATCAGTTTTGCCGTCTTACAATGTGGATAATGCCTCAGTCTTTTGCGCATGGAGACATAAAACCGGATAATATTCTTGTTCGCCAGGATGGGACGCTTGTTTTGGTAGATTACGATGGAATGTATGTTCCGGCTATGAAGGGACAAAAAGCACGTGAGTTAGGAAGTCCTGATTTTCGCCACCCTAGCAGGACAGAAAATGACTTCAATGAGCACATTGATGACTTCTCTTTGATTTCTATACTCTTATCTCTAAAAGCCATCTCCCTTCAACCAGACCTTTTGGTACGGTATGGAGCATCTGATCGCTTGCTCTTTTCTCAGGTAGACTATAGGAATCTTAGCGAATGTATTTTGCTAAAAGAGTTATACCCTTCAGCAGACTCGGAACTTAATGTATTAATAAGCCTATTTACGCTTTGTCATGAAAAAAAGGACCTGTCCAATGTCTCTTTTCGCCTCTTAGACCTTAAAAGGCCTAAGCAACAAGAGATGACTGATGAGGAATTGGAAGCTTGGTATGCTGCAATGGAAGCCGAATATGCTCCTTACGAAGAATCAGCCTCATGGTCTTTTGAGGAATTTGCGAAAGAATATCAGGAAATGGAATTAAGCTATGCTTTCCATATTATAACAGAGGACGTATCAGAAGCTTGTTATTTCCGCAGAAAAGATGGTAAGGATACTATCGTTTATAATGAAAGTAAGTTTACCTTGAACCAAATATATGGTCACGAGAAAGAATTTAAGGTAGAGTTAAGAAAGACTGGACATTATGTTTTGTGTGGTTATACTTCTGAAGAACTATTATCACACTCAACAAAAGCAAAAGATGCGATTAACCAATCTGTCAACTTGGTAATGAAAGAAACTTTAGACCAATTTCAAGGGAAGGAGTATGTTAGCCACATAATTAGTCCATCAGGTACGGAATCATGGATTACTGGTGATAGAAGTTTTATTGAAGAAGCAAATGATATAGGTGCTAGTAAGATAAATACTGTCGAAAATGACAAGAAACACGTTCTTTTTCTCTTCAACAATTCAAATGTTGAAGTAGGTAGATACTATATGGGGAAAAAGTTGCAAGGACAAACTCCGGAGCAGATCGCGGAACAAAAACCAAATCTCACTATTTTCGATAGTTGGAATCCTACCACAAAGCAATGGGTTCCCTGCATCAGTACAAGCCAATAAATAGCATATCAAAGTATGAATTATCCAATTATATCCGAATATATAGAAGCAATTAAATCTGCTGAAGAGAACTTCGACCAACTAAAGCGTCTTCGCCCTGTGCTTGGCGAGGATGGACTGCCTGTAATGTCGAGCGGTAACTTTGCAGTGGTCTTTAAGATGAAGGACGAGCAGACAGAAAAACTGCATGCAGTGAAATGTTTCCTGAAGGAGCAGGAGGGACGAGCTGAGGCTTATCGCCAGATAGCAGAGGAATTGGAGTATGTCAGCAGCACCTTCCTCACCCCCATCAAGTATCTGGATAAGGAACTGTTTGTGGATTCCGCCAACTCTGAGGATAGCGAGTTCCCTGTGTTGTTGATGGATTGGGTAGAAGGCCAGACGTTGGATAAGTACATTCGTGAGCATATCGATGATCAGTATGAGTTGTCGCTGTTGGCCTATCAGTTCAGCCGTTTGGCGATGTGGCTGATGCCCCAGCCCTTTGCCCATGGCGATCTGAAGCCTGATAACATCCTCGTGAAGGAAGATGGCACGCTGGTATTGGTGGATTACGATGGCATGTATGTGCCAGCGATGAAAGGCCAGAAGGAAAGAGAATTAGGAAGCCCTGACTTTCGTCATCCTGGTAGAACAGAAGATGTCTTCGATGAACATATCGATGACTTCTCCCTTGCCAGTATCCTCCTTTCCCTCAAAGCTATCGCCCTCCAGCCTGACCTACTAGAAGAATATGGCGCCTCAGATCGTTTGCTATTCTCTGAAAAGGATTATCGAAACCTCTCAGAAAGCAAAGTCATGGATGTCCTGAAGCCTTTGATGCAAGATGCAGAATTGGCATCACTCTATTCTCTATACATACTTGCTTTATCTCAGAACAATCTATCTCAAGTCTCTTTCCGACTGTTCAATCTCTCAAGGCCAGACAGATTCCAATACGAGGACGAGAATCTTTCCACTGAAGTAACAGATGAAGATTTGGCAAATGCCTGGACGGATGAGTATGGGGTCAAGTATAGTGCTGACAGGAAGAGATTATTAAAAGTTCCTCTGAACGTCAAGGAATATACTGTTAGACAAAGGACTAAGGTAATTTGTGACAAAGCTTTCCCAAATGTAATTGATGTTGAATATGAAGAAGTTAAAAGCCACTGTGAGGCTCCTGATTATCTGCGGGAAATTGTCAAAATGGGAAGTAATATAGAAAATATTATTATACCAACAGGAGTTATATTAATTGGTAAAGGTGCTTTTAGTGATTGTAATAAACTAAGAAGTATTTTTATTGGCAAAGGAATAAAAGTTATCGGTGATTATGCATTTGCAGGCTGTAGTAGTCTGTCGTCAATATCATTACCAAGCAGCGTTGTTACTATTGGGAAGGGAGCATTCCTAGAAAGCGGAATTAATTCGATTGTCATTTTAGATGGACTAAGAATAATAGGTTCTCATGCTTTTGAAAAATGTAAGAATTTAACTTCGATTTCAATACCTACAAGTATAAGCGAAATTAACAGTAATGTTTTTAAATACTGTGAGAATTTGACTACAGTCTTAATGCCAGATAGTATCACTAAGATTGGGAACAGTGCCTTTATGTGTTGTAAATCCTTATCTACAATTTCTCTATCGAACAAATTGATAGAAATAGGAAAGAAAGCTTTTATTTGGAGCGGCTTGAAGTCAATAACAATTCCTGATCAAGTTAAAAGAATTGGCAATCAAGCATTTTCAGGTTGCTCCCAACTAAAGACTATTGCAGTATCCCCAAAAAACAAATATTTCGATTCTCGTAATAATTGTAATGCTATAATAGAAACAGACAGTAGTTCTTTGCTCTCAGGATGCTCTACAACAACAATACCTAATGATATTATTTCTATTGGTGATTCTTCATTTTATGACTTTAAGGATTTAAAAACAATTATCATTCCAAATGGTGTGAAAGTGATAGGAAATAAAGCATTCGATGAATGTAGGAGTCTTTCTTCTATTAAAATTCCTCGTAGTATGGAGGAAATTGGCAGTTGGGCATTTGCTGGCTGTCGTGCGTTAAAATCAATATATTTTTCAAACAGGATAAACAAGATAGGAAAAGATTTGTTTCTTTTTTGCAATGATCTCCCTACGATTTACATACCTCATGGAGAAATGAGCAAATTTGAGGTTTTATTACCTGAATATAAAGATAAACTTGTAGAGCAATACGATGAAGAGAATCTTTCTACAGAAGTTACAGATGAAGATTTGGTGAATGCATGGACGGATGAATATGGAGTAAAATATAGTGCAGACAAAAAAAAACTTTTGCAGGCTCCGAAGGATATTGTTGAATATACCATCAAAGACGGTACTTTGATTATTTGTGAAGATGCTTTTTCTTGGAATGAACATCTTAAACAAGTCACAATTCCCAACTCTGTTACTACTATTGGTGATTATTCATTTTCTATGTGTAGGCATCTTTCAGTAATAAATATTCCCCATTCAATTATAAGTATAGGGAAAAAAGCTTTTTGGTGGACTTATTTAAAACAAATTACAATTCCAGATTCTGTTATTGAAATTGGTGACGAAGCTTTTTCTTATTGCCTTTCATTAACAAAAATAGTTCTTCCTGGCTCTGTAATAAAAATAGGTCGCAATACATTCTATGAGAGTACAAATCTTGAAAGGATTGTCATTCCTTCTGGTTTATTGGATAGATATGTAAGCATGTTACCAAATAACAAGTACCAACTAAGAGAAAATAGAGAATCATGAAGACTCCAAAAGAAATACAAGGTTACGAAATAATCATTATTCAATCTCTAAAAGAGGGTGATAGAAAAACAGGTGAAGAGTTGTTTAATGATATTCTTAGGTATAAACCTGAGCTCAACAAAGACATCTATGTAAAGTTTTATGACATCAGTAATCATCTTCAATTTGTAAAAACGCTAAAAACGATTGAAAATGATACACCATATAATCATACCCTTACTCTTCATTTTGAGACTCATGGATGCATTGATGGAATTGGGTTAGGAGATGGATGTTTAGTCAAGTGGCGAGAATTATTCTCCCTTCTTCGACCAATAAATGTAAAGTTGTCTAATTTATTAATGGTAATAATGTCGATGTGCCAAGGAGCTGCTATTTCCAGTCATATTGAGCCGACTTTACGTTGTCCATTTCGTGCATTTGTTGGATTTGAGAAAGACATGAAAGAAGGTGATCTATTAGAAGCTTATAGCATTTTTTACGAAACATATAACAACATGTTAGACGTATTTGACGCTCTTAAACGAGCAAATAGCATATTGCCTAAGGATTCTCAGGCATGGTGTTTAAGAGCAAGAGATATATTTGATAAGGTTCTAAATCCTGATACAAATCCAGATTCTTTTAACACGGTAATTGAAAACAATTATGAGGACTATGTAAAAGAAAAAGGTTATATTAGTAAAGACAAATTCAGACAAATGATGTGTCAATATTTTATTCAAACTGCTGATGACAATAGAGCATTTTATAATTTTGAAGATATAATATGATTATAGATACAATGACCAAAACGGAGGTAATGCTCTCTCTTCTGAAAGAATTCAACGAAGAGATTGTGCCTATATATACCAATGCCCTGAAGGAATTGGAAAGAACGATATTGCCAAGAGTTCAAAGGACTGGTAAGATTGAAAAAATCGCAAAAGAAAAAGAATCATCAGGTCATATTGTTTTTCACATTATATTTAAAGTAACCAAGAGTGGTTACAAAATGAATACATATAGCAAATTTTTGTGGCATGGAAGGCATTGTTATGCTACTTTCTTTAAAGACAATTCTGTAGTAGTATATCAAAGACATTGTTTGGAGAGGTATGCAGAGCGCGTGATAAACAAAGAGGTCTCAACTGATATCGTTTTCAAGAAATATTTGTTTGATAATCAAGATAGTGCATTTCAGATTTCATTGCAGGCTCCCAACAGGGAAAGATGTCAGTTCTTTGGATTCGACAGAATTGGGTAAACATTGTGTCAATACAGCCTCTTTATCTCCATTTGGCAAAGAAGTCGGTTTTGCTATGAAAGGAGAAATCAATTATAAAGGTGAATCGGTGATGCAACATCCCTATATTATGATGGCAAATGTTAGAAGGTAGAGGTTTGATGTGAAAAAATGGTTATAAGCAAGAATATGTGAATAAATATATATAACTTTGCAGAAAAGATTTAGAATATGGCAAACGAAATAGAAAAATTGAAAGTTGAACTGCTTGATCCAGAACTGGTGGCTTTGGCTGACAAGATTGTGCAGGTGATAGAAGAAGGTAAGCAGGCTTTGGCTATCAGTATCAATGAGATTATAAAGACTACCTATTGGAAAATAGGACAGTATATCGTAGAATTTGAGCAGCAGGGCAATGCACGTGCTAAATATGGTACGGCATTATTGACGAATCTTGCGAAACTGTTAAGGGCAAGAGTTGGGCGTGGATATAGTCGGCCTAACTTGAACAACATGAGGAAGTTCTACCTCATGTATCCAATTTGTCAGACATCTGACAAATCCGGGTCTCCTGATCTGCAGACAAATGGAATTTGTCAGACATCTGACAAATTGACTTGGTCGCACATCTGTGAACTGGTAACTATAGATGACCAACTTGAGCGAGAATTTTATGAGAAGGAATGTATCTCAGAAGGGTGGACTGTAAATGAATTGCATCGTCAGAAAGAGAGTGGGCTCTTTATGCGTCTGGCAGTTAGCAAGGATAAGCAAGGTGTTCTGACGCTTGCTCATGAAGGACAGCAGGTGCAGACACCTGAGGATGTAGTGAAGAACACCTATACGCTAGAGTTCCTTGGCATAGAAGAAAAGAAACGCTATAAGGAGAAAGAATTGGAGGATAAGCTGATTGACAACATGCAGATGTTTTTGCTGGAACTGGGCAAGGGCTTCACGTTTGTCAAGCGGCAATACCCACTGACCATCAGCAATACTCATTACCATATTGACTTGGTGTTCTATCACCGCATATTAAGGTGTTTTGTCTTGATAGACTTAAAGCGTGGAGCTGTGAAGCACAAAGACATTGGGCAGATGAACATGTATCTGGGCTATTTTGCTAAAGAGGAAAATGTGGAAGGAGATAATCCTCCTATTGGTATCATCATGAGTCATTATAAAGATGAACTGATGGTGGAATATGCCACGTATGGT
>JAEEGL010961850.1_pt1 | contig 19887 bp, 18 predicted proteins | sample 9134231 | NCBI WGS metagenome assembly JAEEGL01 (sample SAMN16246548, study PRJNA631951) | gut metagenome | biome: gut microbiome; feature: rumen; material: fiber-attached | host: Bos | place: Iran: Karaj | collected 2018-10 | reverse complement strand
TACCCCTCACGTATGGCCGACCGTATCCTCGGCATGGGCGACATCGTGTCACTCGCCGAAAAACTCCAGCAGCAGTACGACGAGGAGGAGGCCAAGAAGTTGCAGAAGAAGATTTTGAAGGATCAGTTCAACTTCAACGACTTCCTCGCGCAGATTCAGCAAATCAAGAAGATGGGCAACCTCAAAGACCTCGCCTCGATGATTCCGGGCGTTGGCAAGGCGATCAAAAACCTTGACATCTCCGACGACGCTTTCAAGGAGATTGAGGCGATAATCATGTCGATGACACCCGACGAGCGCGAGAATCCGCAGATAATCAACGGCAGCCGTCGCCGCCGCATCGCCGATGGCTCCGGCTCCAACGTCGCCATCGTCAACCGTCTCCTCAAACAATTCGAGGAAACCCGCAAGATAATGAAAATGATGTCCGGCGGCGGCGCACGTCGCATCGCTGGCCTCATGTCAAGGATGAAACGATAATTTTTTTGAACGTCAATTTTTTTTAAAAACGTCAATTACCGTCAATTTTTTCGTCAATTATCATCAATTTTTAATTAAATAGATGATTATTTGAAAGAAATTGACGGTAATTCGTAAAAGAAATTGACGAATAAATTGACGAAAATTTTTGTTAAAAAAAATAAGACGCCGCAAGGCGTCGCCTGTAAATAATATGGAACTGATAGACGGAAAGAAGACTTCGGCGGAAATCAAGCAGGAGATTGCCGAGGAAGTCAAGAAGATAATTGCCAACGGCGGACGCGCTCCGCACCTTGCAGCCGTGCTCGTGGGACACGACGGCGGCAGCGAGACTTACGTGGCGCACAAGATAAAGTCGTGCGAGGAAGTGGGTTTCCGCTCCACTTTGATCCGCTTTGAAGACGACATAACCGAGGACGAACTCCTCAAGACCGTTGACCAACTCAACAACGACAGCGACCTCGACGGTTTCATCGTGCAACTCCCACTGCCCAAGCACATCGACGAGCAGAAGATAATTGAGGCAATCAACCCAAAGAAGGACGTTGACGGCTTCCACCCCACCAACCTTGGCAAACTCGTCGCTGGTCTTGACACTTTTGTATCTGCAACTCCCTCGGGCATTGTGGATTTATTGAAGCGTTACAACATCCCAACGGCGGGCAAACATTGCGTGATCATCGGCCGCAGCAACATCGTTGGCCGTCCATTGAGCATCCTGATGAGTCAGAAGGGCATCGACGCAACTGTCACCGTATGCCATTCGCGCACCGAGAATCTCAAGGAAATCACAAAAACCGCCGACATTTTGGTTGCAGCCATCGGCAGGCCTGGTTTTGTAACCGCCGACATGGTGAAGCCCGGCTGCGCAATCATCGACGTAGGCACCACCCGCGTCAAGAGCGACAAGACCAAATCCGGCTGGAAACTCTGCGGCGACGTTGATTTTGAGAATGTTGCGCCATTATGCTCCTACATCACCCCGGTTCCCGGCGGCGTAGGCCCGATGACCATCTGTTCGTTGCTCAAAAACACTTTGAAGGCTGCAAAACAACGCTAATATTTCATCGCCGTTGGCGACGATTAGAACGAAAATTACCGTCAATAAAAAAAATTACCGTCAATTTCACATTCGATAATCGATGAAAAATTGACGATAATTGATGAAAATTTGACGGTAATTTCTGTTTAAAATAATAACGCTGTCGCCGCCGTATGGCGATGGAGTTTATAATTTTCCGTGGGTGTTGGATTTCTCGATTTTCAGCTGTTCGCCTGTCTGAATGATTGTTTCTTCGCGTTGTTTGATTAGTGAATTTACAGAGCCTTGCATATTGTCCAATTGCGTTTTGGTGCGGCGGAGACCAAGTTCAAGCGCACGGCGGATTTCTTCGAGGTTGAGGTTTTCGGAGTCGAGTTCGTGGAGCATACGTTCAAGTTCCACGGTGTTGTTGATGGTCTCGGCAAGCCGAAGGCTCATCTCCTGCAACTTTTTTTCGAGATTGCTGTTGGCTATGGTGGCAAGGTAGTAGTTTTGCTTGGATTCTTCAAACTTTTGGACGTAATGCTCCAATTCCGCATTTTTGTTGTTCCTGCTAAACAATATCCAACCTAACGCTCCAAACAACAGTATAAAAAGTATGATGACACCTAAAAATATAAGCGACTTCTGGTTTGGCGTCATCTCACTGTAACGCTTGTCTATCCGTTTTGACAATTGGTAAAGGCTCATACAATAATTGAAGTAATTGAAGTGATTGAAGTGATTGAAGTAATTGAAGTGATTGAAATAAAAAGCAAGCCTACAATTCGCATTGTAAGGCTTGCTGTACAATTATTTCAGTAATGATTGCATTTTTATTCCAAAGGAGCCTGGTCGGCCTGCTGCATGGGACGGTCGGCGGAAGCCATCTGCTGCTTGAGCGCGTCGAGTTCGGATGTAGCGGCACTGCCAGTTGTGGGAGCGTCGCTTGCGCTGCCGCTCGAGAGGGCCTTGGTCTCCTGCATCTGGGCTTTGAGGGCGAGAAGTTCGCTCTGAGCCTCCACCCCACCGCCAAGAGCCTGATATGCGCTGTCGATGTCGGCGGAACCCGATGCTGCTGCAATCTCGAGGTACGAATCGGCGAGGGCTTCCTGCTCGTTGACCTTCTCCTTCATCTTTTCGAGCATTGCGATGGTGTCGGTGGAGTCGATGCCGGCGAGCTGCTTGTTGACATTGGCGGTAGCCTCGCTCACCTTGGCGCGTGCCTTGAGCATCTTAGCCTCGTTTCTCCACTTGTCCATCTGGTTTTTGAGTGTCTTGATGGTGTCCTCGAATTTTGTAACCTGCCCCTGTAGTCTGTTGTAGTTGGCTTCGAGCTGCGGAAGGTCGCGGCTTCTCTGGCTCTTTTTCTCAAGGCACTGCGTTGCCAGCTTGTCGGCCTCCGCCTGGGAGAGCTTGCCCTGCTCGGCTGCCTGTACGAATGTCATCGCCTTGTTTTGATAGTCGGTGACGTCCTGACGAGCCTTTTCAAGGTCGTTCTTTGCCGTGATGCAGCTTGCTTTCACAGATGCAAGAGCCTTGATGCTCTTTTCGAGGTCCGACTCAAGGTCTTTGATGCCCTGGTCAGTCATCTTGATAGGGTCTTCGAGGGACTCCATTGCGCTGTTCACCTCGGACTTTCCCCACCTGAATATTCTTTGAAAAAATCCCATAGTATTTGTATTTTATTTTTATTAATTTTGTCAGGTCAAATATAGGTCATTTTTTTTTATTAATCAAAATTTTTTTAATTTTTTTATGTCTTTTTTTAGTCAGAACATAAGATTCCTGCGTAACAGCCGCCAAATGAGCCAGTCAGCCTTCGCGGAAGTGTTTGGACTCAAGCGCACGGCGGTGGGCGCATACGAGGAGGAGCGCGCCGAACCCAAGGTGGAACTCTTTGTCAAGATTGCCAAATATTTTGGCATCTCGCTCGACGACCTCCTCTGCCGGAGCCTCGCCGATGGTGTCAATACTAATTTTGACACCGTTGAAAGGGGAATTCCATATATTACCGCCAACCAGACAGCCGAGTTTGCAAGGTCGGTGGCGGACGGCGTGGAGTACGATTACCGTCAATTCCTGCAAATTCCAGGCTTGGACAACGCACTGATTGCAATGGAGTTTGGACACAGCATCCTGATTGTCAGCGAAAAGGGAAACAAGCGAACACTTTTTGACGACGGCAGACAGGAACGCACGTTGCTCCTGAAACGTTCTGGAATCACCATCTCCAACGGCGGAATCCACGACGCGGACGCATTGAAGGCTTACGAAATACACTATATTATAAAGTGTTATGACAAGGACGACCACGCCGAACTGATGCTCGAAGACATCTCGGCGCGGCTTTCACGAATAGAGGGGAAAATCGGCTAACCGGCGTACAAAAGGTTGCAGCCGCGTCGGTCGGCGTCGTCAAAACGTCCCAACACTTTGAACGAGCCGTCATCGTATTTGATGCCCAAGTCGCTGGTTTCCAAGAAACTGCACGAGTATATGTTGGCGATGTCGATGACGTTGATGCCGCCCGACGTGCCGCGCCTGACGTATTGCAGAGGGTCGTTGTGTTCGCGGATGAGTATGCGCATCGTGGAGGTCTCGCGGTAGATGCCGTTGCCGTCCGAATACGCCTGCGATAGCAACTCCGTCATTCCGTATTCTGAATGTATTGTCTTGACTCCAAGGCTGTTGCAAAGGATTTCGTGGACTTCCTCGCGCACCATCTCCTTGCGCCGTCCCTTCATGCCGCCTGTCTCCATGATGATGACGCGGTTGCCGTAGTTGCGCTTGTATTTTTCGGCGAAGTCAAGCAGAGCGAATGTCACGCCCACGAGCAACACCTTTTTATTATGGTCAACGAGCCAATCCAAATGCTGCGCCAACGAATCGAAATCATAAAGGAAAAATCCGCCCGTACCGTTGCCCGACGCCTCCATCAACTGCTCCACCATCGTAACGAGCGACGAGCCAGTGCGTTCCAAGTACGCCGGCAGCAATGCCAGCACCGTGTATTGCCTTACGTCGCCATAAAACTCCTGAAAACCTTTCAAGAGGCTTTTATAATATATTTCAGGATTTTTGACGAAATGCCGGCTCGTCTGCCTGCCCGTGGTACCGCTGCTGGTAAAGGTAAGTTGTTCAGTGAATTGTGTGGTCTTTACCTCATAATCCTTGAAGAAACTTACGGGCATACAGATGATGTCTTCCAACGATTGTGCCCTGTCGTCCCTGCCCAAGTATTGCAGGTATTGGCGATATACAGGATTGTTTTCTCGCTGAAAATCATACAGTTGCAACGCCAGCCGCTCAAAGTCGGTGTCGTTGTCAACATAAAAAATCTGTTCTTCAAAATATCTCGCGTCCATCCGTGCCAAATTTTTAAACATACAAAAGTAAAAAATATCTTTGTATTTCCGCCAAAATCAGCCATTTTGTCATTATTTTCCGTCAAATTTTCACCCAAAACCGCCATTTTGTCATTAAAAATCCTCAAAAATGTCTATTTTCGGCTTTGGCACTAAGATTGAAAATGTGGTATGTGAACGGCGACAACAAAGCGGTTCACACAGACAACAAGATTAAAAAACGAACATAAAACGACAAATAAAATGAGACATCATAACTTTTATAACAAGGAGGCTAATATGCTACACAGATTCTTCAACAACGACGACATCGACTGGTTCGGCAACAACATGTTTCACGCCGACCGCAACAGAATGTACGGCGTACCGCCGGTAAACATCTCCGAATCCGACAAGGAGTTCGCAATCGAGATGGCGGCACCAGGCTACGACAAGAAGGATTTCAACGTCAACGTTGACAAAAACCTGCTCACAATCTCAGTTGACAAGGAGCACGGCGAGAATGTAGAGGGCAACGCAGACACCAATGCAAACGCCGACGCCAACAATCCCGACAACAAGCAGATCTACCGCCAGGAGTTTTGCTTCAGCAGCTTCTCAAGGTCGTTCACGCTGCCCGAAGGAGTTGACGCACAGAAGATTGGCGGCAAGTACGAAAACGGCATCCTCACCCTCACAATCCCGAAGGCGGCCGTCGTCAACACCAAGAAGTCGGTGGAGATAAAGTAAAAAACGCTATGCGTTTTTTACAATGCATAACCAATGCATAATGCATAATTCATAATGCATAATGGGCTTCCGCACGGAGTCTGTTATGCATTATGTTTTTTTTGTATATGCACAATGCCTTCCGCCGAATGGCAATTATGAATTATGAATTATGAATTATGAATTATGAATTACGCATAAAAAAAATTTTGCGATTTTGCTTTTTTGATTAAAAAAATTTACACTATTTTTGTAAACTGATAAAAATCGCTGGCTATGACAAGAAAACTACTCATAATATTTGCCATACTGCTAATAGGCTTGACGGCAAGGGCGCAAGATTCTCTCGTTCTCAAATACGGCGAGGAATCGGTGGCGGCTCTGCTCGAAAAGTGCATCGCCGCCACCACCGACGACGAGCGAAGGGATTTTTCGGGCAAGGCTTGCGACGAACTCATGCAACTCCTCCAATACGACGCCGCGTTCAATTACAAGTTTGAAATGCTCAGCAAAATCTCGTCGGTATATTCCGACGACAACGCGGTGAGGCTCCTTACATTCGCCGTGCCGCTCAACAACGGCAAAAAATACCTCTACCACGGCTTCGTGATGCACTACGACGAAGACGACGGCATCAAGGTGACGCGCCTCATCGACGACGAGAAGAAGACCCGCAACCCACAGTTCGTCGATATGCAGGCAGGCAACTGGTACGGCGCGGTCTATTACCAGGTGCAGCAGGTGGGCAGCCGCCGCAACCCCGTGTATGCAGTCTGCGGCTGGGACGGCGCGGATCTGTTCACCAACAGGAAGGTATTGGAGCAACTGACCTTCGACGACGACTACAACGCAAAGTTTGGCGGCTCGTTTGAGACAGAACATTCCGACGGGCTGCACAGGATTGTTTTTGAGTTCACCGAAAAGGCGGTGATGAGCCTCCAATACGACCCACGGCACAAGATGGTGGTGGGCGACCACCTCTCGGCTCCGGCGCAGTATGTCCACAACCCGAGGTACTACGGGCCCGACATGTCGTTTGACGGCTACTATTACGACAAGGGCAAGTGGCATTACGAACCCGACATCGACGTCAAATTGTGGTAAAAAAAATCAGACAAAAAATGCCAAGTCACAAAAAAATATTGTAACTTCGCATCAAAATACAAACACCAATCTTCAACAAGATGGCAAAAAGAAATAAAATTTGGCTCACGGCGATAGGCGTGCTGATAGCGGCGGTTGCGGCATGCGGAACGTTCAAGGAGTGTTACGACATAGGCGACGAGTTTTTTAACTGCTTGAAAAAAAAGGAATACAACCGTGCGCTTCAGTATCTTGACGACGAAGCCACCAACGCCACCCCGCGCGACATTTGGCTCGACGGGCTCGAAGCGAAAGGCAAGTCGCTCGGAATCCTGCTCAGTGTTCAGCGGCAGGACATCGAATCATACACCGTTGACAACGTGACGCGCCTTGCCATCAAGTACAAGACGTTCTACACCAACGGCACCATCTTTGAAAGGCTCGAGTTCATCGAAAGGCAGGGCGGGTTCAAGATTACGTTCTACCAGTACAACGAAGATTCAACGATGGTGCAATGATTTGATTATCAAAGTATTTACACGATAAAAACACCAGGCATGACCGACGAATGTGCTATAATATTAAGGAGGCTGATGGCGTTGTGTTCGCGCGGCGAAAAGTGCGAGTACGACGCCTCGGAGTACATGCTTTCGCACGGAGCCACGCAGGAGCAGGCCGACATCGCCGTGGAATATCTGGTGCAAAACAATTTCATCGACAACGCCCGGTACGCCGACGCCTTCGCCTCCGACAAATTCAGGTTTTCGCGGTGGGGCGCACACAAGATAGCCACGGCGTTGAAACGCAAACGGATCCCCGGCGACCTCATTGCCGCCGCCCTCGACAAGGCGATAGACCCCGAGAGCGAAAAACAGACCGTCGAATACGAAATGGCAAAAAAATTGCGGGGTATCAAAGACGACACCAGTCAGCAGGCGTGGCAGAAGCTGATGCGTTTTGGCGCGGCGAGAGGATACCGCCCCGAACTTTGCAACGAAATAATCAACCGGCTCCTCACGCAGGGGCGTGGCTGACATTATAATAGAATATGGAAAAGAAAGACAAAATACTTGCCATCGACGACAACGACGTAAACCTCGTGATGCTCAAAGCAATGCTCAGCGAGGAATACGACGTTGAGACGTTTTCTGACGGCACTATTGCGGAAAATCATGTGGCAGCCACAATGCCCGACCTGATTCTCCTCGACGTCCTCATGCCCGGCAAGGACGGCCTTTCTATATGCTCCGACCTAAAAGCCAACCCCGCCACGCAGCACATCCCGATTATAATAATCTCGGCGCGGAATACATCAGACGACATCGCCACGGGGCTTCTGTCGGGTGCCGACGACTATCTATGCAAGCCATTCAGCACGGCGGAGCTAAAACTCCGAATCCGCCGCCGCATCGACTCGTCGCGCCCGTCTGAAAACGACAAAATTATCATTCGGGAACTCACCGCCCAACGCGACCGGGCATTGCGCAAAGTGTCTGAATTGCAGGCTGTAATAGACAACGTGAGCGAATCAGTCATACTGTGCGGACACGACGGCTGCATCGCCGCATCCACCGCGTCCACCGCCGAAATACTCGGACTTCCGGCAGGCACCGAAATCAACGGGCGAAACATATCCGAAATCCCGCTCACGGAGCAGGAAAGGGAAAGCATACTGCAAGCCGCGCACGCGCCCAACTCCACGCCGGCTCGGTTCGTGTTGCAACGCAAAAAAGACGCCGACCCTTCAATCCTCGAAACCTCCGCCACGTCGCTCGTCATAGACGGCAGCCAATATACCGCCGTCAAGACCCACGCGGTGGACCTTGGAGGTGACAACGACGGGGCCTCCACTTGCAAAGATTTGGAAATCAAGTTGTTGAAATTGGAAAAAGAAATTGCAGGTTTCTTCAAGTATAGCTCCAAAGGAATATTGACCACGGGACTCGACCTTACAATCCACCGTTACAACCGGAGGTTTTTGGAACTTTTTGGCATCAGGCGCAATATCAACTGCACCGACGTCCCGCTCCAAAAAATCCTGCCTCAAAAATACGTGGACATCATCGAGGATCTTGTGTCGAAGGTAGATAAGCCGCCGATTTTCGAGTCGGCGCAGACATCGTTCCAAAATCCCGACGGCTCCAACACATACATAGAAATCACCGTCTCGATGCTCAAGACATTTGGCGAGGCGAGTCTGATGCTGATATTCAGCGACGTGACGCGATTCCGCAACATGGACAACGAAATCATGAACGCATCGCAGGCGGCGGAGGAACGCGAAAGGACGCTTCTCGCGCAGGAGCTACACGACGGCCTCGGCGCGGTATTGTCGAGCATCAATATTTACATCAACCTCATCCTCTCGGGCGGCGCGGAAATCGACGAAATATTCAAGACCCTCCGCCTCACCAAGGAGCTTGTGGGGCAGGCCATTGAGAACGTCAAAGACATCGCCAACAACCTCCACCCCGTAATCCTGACGAGGTTTGGACTTGTGGCGACGGTGAGCAACATAATCGAGGGGCTGCAAAATTCGCACCTCATCGACTTCCATTTTGAACACGACGACTTTGAGGAACTCCAAGACAAGGACAGAGAGCTGTCGATATACCGCATCATCAACGAGTTGATCAACAACACGATGAAATATGCCATGGCGAAAAACGTATACCTGACGCTCTCCACATCGGGGCTCATGCTCAGGATCCATTACGCAGACGACGGCATAGGCTTCGACCTTGAGAAACACCTCGCGTCGCCCGAAAGCACCACAATGGGAATATCCAACATAATGGGTCGTGCAAAGGCCCTCGACGGCACCTGCGAATACAAGTCGTCGCCAGGCAACGGCGTCCAGGTGGACATCGAACTGCCGGTGATGCCACGCATCAATTGAGAATTATTTATTGTTAACAATAATAAACTGACTAAAAACATGAAAATTATATTAGTAGATGACAAACTCGTTTACAGGAACGCAATCAAGACGTTGCTGCAAAAACTCGGCGACGTCGAGATCATAGCCGAAGCGTCCAACGGCGTGGAGTTTCTCAAACTACTCGACGACTGCGACCCCGACCTCGTATTCATCGACATCGAGATGCCGGAGATGAACGGCATCGAGGCCACCAAGGAGGCTCTCAAGAAGAACCCCTCCCTCGTAATCATCGGCCTCTCGATGTACGACAACAAGAAGTACGTCAACGACCTCATCGACGCGGGTGCACGCGGATACCTGCTCAAACTCAGCGACAATTCGCAGATTTTCCGACAGATACTCCAGAATCCGAGGGCGGAGGTGTTTTTCAGCAAGGAGATTTCTCCCGAAAAAAGCGTTGAAGAAAACTCCAAGAAGACCATCCTCATCGCCGACGACTTCGAAAACACAAGGTTCGTCATTGAGTTTACGCTCAAGCAGGCGGGCTACGAAGTGCTCAAAGCCACCGACGGCCAGGACGCGCTCAAATATTTCGACGGACGGAAGATAGACCTGCTCGTCACCGACCTCAACATGCCGCGCAAGAACGGACTCGAACTCGCCGAGACAGTCAAAGGCATGCCCGCATACCGCAGCATCCCGATCCTGCTGCTCACCACGGAAATCAACGAAGAAAAACGCCAGAAATCCAAGCAGATAGGCATCACGGGCTGGATTCAGAAGCCGTTTGTCATCGACAAGTTCCTCTCCTTCATCAAGAGGGCACTGCAATAATCAGTCATTAACCACAACTACAAGCCGTCATACAAATGCAACAGCCGTCCTTACAGCAGTTTAAGCAGAAGTACGTCGAGGAAGTCAACGACATGCTCAACGACATGGAAGGCTCCATCCTAACATTGGAGCAGGATCCGTCGAGCATCGAGGAAATCAACCAAGTGTTTCGCGTGATGCACACCATCAAGGGCACGAGCGCGATGTACGACTTCAAGACCGTGGAAAAAATCACGCACGACGTGGAGAGCATTTACAGCAAGATACGCGACGCACAAGGTTCAGTGAGCAAAGACATCACCACACTGACCCTTGAATGTGTTGACTTGCTGCGCCAACTGCTCAACCAGCCTTCGGACGAAGACAACGCACTTGTGGACGATTTTTTGGCGCGTGTGGCGGCCATCAACGGCGAACAAAAGACAAAACAGCAAGCCTCCGAGCCAGACAGCGGCGGCGAAATCCTCACCGCCCAGCCCACCGCAACATACTATGTGATGTTTGCGCCCGAAGCCGACATCACCAACAGGGGCGTCAACATCAAGGGCATCCTCGACAGCATCCAGGAACTCGGCGAATGTACCATCCTCACGCGCTCATGGCCAGAATCCCAGGCTGACAACGGCAAATTTTACATGTACTGGGAGGCTGTGTTTGCCACCGAGCTGCCCTACAACGAACTTGACGAGATTTTCCTTTTTGTACACGACGAGACACAAATCGAAAAAATAGCCGACTTCAACCTTTTCCTCAACGCCGACTTCAAGGAGCAGCTTGCGGCGTACCAACTTTCGGAGACGCCGATAGACCCCGCAGAACTAAAAGCAATCGCGATGCTTATGCAGCCGGCACAGTCAGTCGAGCCTGTCAAAACCGCCGTCGAGCCAGCCAAAACTGTCGTCGAACCTACAAAACCCGCAGTTGAACCTGCCCCTACCCCACCCTCCGTCGAGGATTCAGCGAAAACCGCAGAACCCGCAAAAAAATCACCAGCGAAAAGCACCGAGCCTCTCGACACCAAAAATTCCGGCATCAAGGTGGATTCCGAAAAACTCGACGAGCTGATGAACCTCGTCTCGGAGTTCGTCAATACCAAGGCGGAGATGCTCCTCATCGCCGAAAAATACGACATACCCGAGCTGCACGACATTTACGAAAAAGTTGACAAACTCTCCAACAAACTCAAAGACAATGCCTTGTCTATCCGCCTTGTGCCGATAGAGAGCCTGATGCTCAGATTCCAACGCCTTGTGCGCGACCTCTCCAAAGAACTCGGCAAGCAGGTGGACTTTGTGACCGAAGGCACCGACACTGAGCTCGACAAGACCATCATCGACAGCCTCGCCGTGCCGCTCATGCACATCATCCGCAACAGCGTCGATCACGGCATCGAATCGGTGGAACGCCGCCGCGAGCTCAAAAAGCCCGACCACGGCATCATCAAGTTCACGGCTTTTTATTCGGGCAACAACGTCTTCATCCAAGTGCAGGACGACGGCGCGGGCATGAACCCCAGCTACCTTCGCGAAAAGGCCATCGAAAAGGGTTTCATAAAGGCGACAGACCACATGACCAACCGTCAGCTGTACGACTTGGTGTTTCTGCCAGGATTCTCCACGGCGCAGAAGATAACGGGAATATCGGGGCGCGGAGTTGGAATGGACGCCGTGAAACAGAGCATCATGCGGCTTCGCGGCGAGATCGACATGGACAGCGAGGTGGACCTTGGCACAATCACCACCATCAAATTGCCGCTCACGCTCAGCATCGTGGACGCGCTGCTCGTGTCGGTGAGTGAGACGCTGTTTCTCATTCCGGTCTATATCATCGACAGCTGCATACACATACGGCGCGAGGAGGTGGACAAGAGCAACGGCCGCATAATCTACGAGGGAGAGCCATTGCCGATAATCGACATGCGTAAGTCGCTCAATATGGGCGGCACGTCACCCGACGAATGTACCGTGGTGATGGTCAAGTACAAGGATTCGCGCGTAGGGCTTGTGCTCGACAAGGTGCTCGGCGAACATCAGGCGGTATTGAAGTCGCTTGGCAAATATTTCAGCAAGCAGGAATACCTCTCGGGCGGCAGCGTGCTCGGCGACGGCAGCATCGCCCTCGTCCTCGACACCAACAAGCTCATCCGACAGTTGAAAAAACAATAAAATCCACAAAACGAAACCGCAAATGATGGAAAATTACAGCGGAGCCACCCCATACCTGTCGTTTTGGCTCAACGACCAGCTTTACGCATTCAGCATCGACAATGTCGTGGAGGTTACGGAATGGCCCAAGATAACGGTCATACCGCAAAGCGTGGATTACATCAAAGGCGTCTTCAATTTCAGGGGCGAAATCCTGCCCGCCATCGACGTCATGTCCAAGTGCCGGCTTGTGCGCACCCATGAGCCTTCCGACGACGAAAATTCGATTATCGTATTGGAAATCAACAAGGAAGACCCCGACTTCCACTTGATTGCCGGAGCCATCGTGGAGCGTGTGAGCGACGTCATCAACATCAAGCCAATCGACATTGTGCCAATACACGACTTTGATTCGCACATCGACCCGTCGCTTGCAGAAGGCGTTTATAACTACGACGGCAGGATTGTTACTATACTCGACACAAAAAAAATTCTTGCGCTCGAGAACACGTCCCAGGCGCAAGAAAAATAGTTGTTTTAAGTTTCGCAGGTTAATAAACAACGGAAAACACTGAAATAACGGAAACAAATTCAGAAATTCATATCTCAAAAAAATGTTTTTGAGATATGACAGGAACAACGGAACAAGATTATGTTACATATCTTTTGGATTATATTTCCTGTTTTCCGTCGAACAAAAATTTTTTTTTCTGTGTTTTTATAACTTCCGTATTTTCTGTGTTTTCCGTTGTAAAAACTACTTGCGAAAGTTGAGATATTTTTTAATACATTTTCTACTTGAACATTCCCAACGCATCCACTGCGCGGCGCATTTCAGAAATTGTCAACTGTCCTGGCGCGGTGGCGTTGCCCCAGTCTGCCGCCACGTATGTGAACTCCGCGCCGCACCACAGCGATGCAAGGCGCGAGATTTTGCCGAGTCGTCCCATTCCAAAGGCGATGATGTTGTCGCGTTCGCAATATAACGACAGCAATGCAGAGTTGGATTCCTGATTAGGCACGTTGCAGGCTATCTTCACCTTGTCGGCGCCCCATTTTTTGGCGCGGTCGATGGTGTCGAGCAATTCGTATTTATGGGGAGTGCAGTCAAAATTGTGGTACGAAATAATCAACCGACACTCAGTGCCTTCACACGCCTTTTTGAGACGCGCAGCCACATCCTTGCCGCGTTCAATCTCCACATCAATGTATGCAGCACCGCATTTGGCGGCGGTTTCGAGGTATTGGAGCGACGTCTCCTCGTCAAAAACTCCCGGACGGCACGTTACGATGAAACGCACGTCCTTGTGGTCCGCCAAAAACTTCTTCATCTCGTCCATCGAGGGCTTCACGAGGTCCACCCTCAGTTCGGCGCAAAGTTCGTCGTCGAGTTGGCGGTTGGCGTTTTCGATGCCCTCCGCCGACAGGCAGACGTAATACATGCGCGGTCCACGGAGCCTGTCAAATTCAGAGAGTGCCATTGAATACCTTGGTTTGAATGTTTACAGAAGCGTCGTGTATTGCGGTGAACACCTGACCGATGAAATTCTCGTCGAGGTTGCGCTCGCGTGCCATTCCAGCATACTTGTTGAGGATGGTGTCCCAACGTGTCGGCTGATAGACAGTCATGTTGTTAGACTTCTTGTACTCGCCTATCTTGATGCAGACGTCCATGCGCTTGCGGAGAAGGTCGATGAGGTCGGCGTCAAATTGGTCGATCTGGTAACGGAGTTCGTTGAGCGATTCAAGTGACGTAGCTTGTTCGGGCGACACTTTGCGCACCACGAGGCGGTCGAGCATCGCTTTGAGGTCGGCTGGCGTGAGTTGCTGCTTGGCGTCGCTCCACGCCTTGTCGGGGTTGATGTGCGATTCTATCATCAGGCCGTCGAGGTTGAGGTCGAGGGCTTTCTGCGAAAGTTCAAAGAGGTATTCCCTCTTGCCGGCGATGTGCGAGGGGTCGCAGAAAAGCGGCAGGTCGGGGCGGCGGCGTTTGATTTCCATCGCAATCTTCCAACCCGGAGCGTTGCGGTAGAGTATTTTTTCGTATGTGGAGAAGCCCCTGTGGATTAGTCCGATTTTGTTCAAGCCGACCGATTCGAGCCTTTCGATTGCGCCGAGCCAAAGTTCGATGTCGGGGTTGACGGGATTCTTGACGAGGACGGGGATGTTGCAGCCCTTGAGACTTTCGGCGATGTCCTGCATCATGAACGGGTTGGCGGAAGTACGCGCACCAATCCAAATGATGTCGATGCCGCTCTTGATTGCCGACCAAACGTGCTTGGCGTTTGCCACTTCGGTCGAGGTCAACATTCCAGTCTCCTGCTTGACTTTTTTGAGCCATTCGAGACCCACTTCGCCCACGCCCTCAAAATTACCTGGACGTGTGCGCGGTTTCCAAATTCCTGCGCGGAACACCTTGATTCCGTTGGCGGCAAGTTGACGCGCAGTTTCCAATGTCTGTTCTTCTGTTTCGGCCGAACATGGTCCCGAAATTATCCACGGCTTGTCGCCGAATATCTCTTCACAAAATTTCATATTAGTATTATTATTTTATTATTGTTAATGAGTCGCTTCGCGAGAAATCCTGCAAATCTTTTACAAATCTTTCAAAATATTAATTTGTAAGATTTGAATTGTATTTGTGTGATTTCTGTCCATCACGACACTCCCATTCAATTACTTCAATTACTTCAATTACTTCAACACCTTGCGTATGCGGTTGGCGTTGTTGACGTAATCCATCATGCCGGGGATGTTGTCGGATTGGAGGAGTTCGCGGAAATCCTTCAACTTGTCAATATAGGTGTCGAGGACGTCGAGGACGTTGTCCTTGTTGTTTTCAAAAATCGGCACCCACATCTCGGCGTTGCTCTTGGCGAGGCGCACCGTCGATGCAAAACCTCCCGATGCAAGGCTGAAAATGTTTTTCTCGTTGCGCTCCTTGTCCAACACTGTCTGCGCCAATGCAAACGAGCATACATGCGACAAGTGCGACACATACGCCACATGCACGTCATGGTTGAACGAATTGAAGAACATCGTGTTCATATTCAAAACATCAAACATCTTGCGAGCAGTCTTGACAGCATTTTCGTCAGAATCTTCTGAATCGCAGATAATCAACGCCTTGCCGTCGAACATTCCCGAAATTGCAGACCACGGGCCCGAATTTTCTGTGCCCGCCATCGGGTGGCAAGCCACGTAGCGGCAGCGGTTGGAGTGTCCCTTTACCCTCTCGCAGATGGTGCCTTTAGTGGAGCAGATGTCGATGACAATCTGATTGTCGTTGATTTTGTTGAGCACTTCGGGGAGGATTTTTATCGCCGCGCTCACGGGTACGGAGATGATGATGATGTCGCCTTTTTGGATTACTTCGTCGAAGGTGCACTCTTCGTCTATCAATCCCACTTGTTTGGCATATCCCTGACTTACAGGGCTTTTGTCGTACCCGAAAATCTGGTCGGCAAAACCGCGTTTTCTAAGGTCGAGGGCAAGCGACCCGCCCAACAGACCAAGACCTATTATTGATAATTTCATATTAACGTTAATTATATTATGCGTCCGCCTTGCGGCGGTCTTTTTTTAAACGAAAAATTTTTTTTGCCGCCTTGCGGCGGCGTTTTTTTTTAACGAAAATTACCGTCAATTTTGTCGTCAATTATCGTCAATTTCCTTTCTAATTATCGTCAATTACCTTTCTAATTGTCGTCAATGTATTTTATTGTCGTCAATTTGTCAAAAAAAAATTGACGATAATTGACGATGAAATTGACGTTAATTGACGTTTTAAAAAAACTAATCGCCGTGCATTTTTTCCCACGACTTGGAGCCTTCCATGTATTCACCGAGGATGTCAATCTTGTTGAGGAGCGGGCGGATGGCGGTGATCATGTCCTGATACTGTTTTCTGTCGCCGAACTTGACATCCACGTAAAACATGTACTGCATCGGCTGTCCCATTATCGGCATCGATTCTACCTTGGTGAGGTCAACTTCGTAATACGACATTATGCTGAGGATTTGCGCGAGGCTGCCAACTTTGTTTTTGAGGACGAGGTTGAGCGACGCCTTGTTGTATTCTTCAAGGCCGCTGTCCATAGCATTCTTGACCACCATGAATCTGGTGTAGTTTTTCTTGAAAGTCTCTATGCCCGGGGCGATGATTTCGAGACCATAGTTTTGGGCGGCGAGTACGCTTCCCACTGCGCCAACGGTTTTGAGTTTGCCCTCCGCCACTTGGCGCATGCCGAGTGCGGTGTCGGGACATTCGGCGAGTTTTATGTGCGGGTACTGTCGGAAAAACTGCCTTGTCTGGTTGATTGCCATGTAGTGGCTGCGCACTTCTTCGAGGTCTTCGATTTTGACGCCCGGGATTACAGCCAGGTTCTGACGGATGCGGAGAAAAATTTCGCCGCAGATGCGCACTTCCTTGCGCCTGAGGAGGTTGAGGTTGGCGTGGATTGTGCCTGCGATTGTGTTTTCGATGGCGATTAGGCCGTAGTCGTTTTCGCAGTTTTCGACGCTGTTGAGCACTTCCTCGAATGTCATCTTCTCTACAATCTCGATGTCCCTGTCGGCAAAATATTCACGTGCCGCCACTTCATGGAATGCGCCCTTGACGCCTTGTATCGCTACTTTCATATTGTTGATGGTGTTGTTAACAAAAAAGCCCCACCTTATTTATTCGGTGAGGCTCGTGTATCTTTGTCTTTTGTTGCCCTTGGAAATACAGGTTACCGCCTCACCTCGTCGCCAAAGTAAGCAAAGTAAAAACCGTAATAATAGCCCCAAAAGTTTTTCACGATTTGGTTTTTGTGTGATTATATTCGCTTGATGGCGACCGGCATATCCGGCACTTTCTCTGCTATCATCAAGCGGCGCAAAGATAAGAGTATTTTTTGGTATTTGGAAATTTTTTTGCAAAATTTTTTTTGTAAATTTTTTTTACCTTTGCACCCAAAAAAAAATTACAGCAAAAATGTTAAAATCGACAAGCAAGTGGCCGTTCCACATATTTGCGTTGGCGGCGTCGGCGGTTTGGGGAAGCACGTTTGTATCGAGCAAGGTGCTGCTCAACGCCGGGATGTCGCCCGCCGAAATCATGACCATCAGGTTTGCAATCGCTTACATCGTGATGCTGCCGTTCTCAATACGCAACGTGGGTCCCAAAGGTTGGCGCGACGAATCGCTCTTTGCGGTGCTCGGACTTTCGGGCGGATCGCTGTACTTCCTCGCCGAAAATACCGCCGTCAACATCTCCTCCGCGTCGTCCACCGTGGCGTTGCTCGTGTGCGTGACGCCCGTATTCACCGCCGTCATCAACAGGCTGATCTGGCGCGGCGAAAGGCTTGGCGCACTGTTTGCCGTCGGGTCGGCCATTGCGCTCGTCGGGACGGCGCTGGTGGTCTTCAACGGCATTTTTGTGTTGGACGACAATCCCTCCGTCATATTCCTGAGCCTTGGCGCGGCGTTGTGCTGGAGCGTGTATTCCATCATCTTGAAAGTTTTGGAACGGAAGTACAGTTCGGTGGAGATTACGCGGAAGGTGTTTTTCTGGGGCGTGGTGACGATGCTGCCGTATTTCCTGTACGAGCCGTTTTGCGTCGAGAAGGAGGTGGTGATGCAGCCTGCGGTCATCTTCAATTCGCTGTTTCTGTCGCTCGTGGCGTCGCTCGGATGTTTTTGGCTGTGGAATGTGGTGGTGAGGCGGATTGGTGTCGTCGCCTCCGCCAACTATCTGTATTTCAACCCCGTGGTGGCGTTGATAACCGCGCACATCGTCCTCGACGAAAATATCACGGTGTATGCCGTGGCGGGCTGCGCTGTCACGACGTTGGGAGTTTATCTTTGCAACAAAAAAAGTAAAAATTCTTGACGGTTTTTGTACGGTTTTTGAAATATTTGCAGTACCTTTGTGTTTGGAGATTTACGATATGGGATATTTGAGAACCAAATTACTATCAATCAGCATCATAATCATTGCGACGCTGGCTTCGGCGGTTGCACGGGCGCAGTATGAGATGATGTTTCATTCCATCGACGAGCAAAACGGCATGAGCAACGAGGTCATCACCTGCATAGAAGTCGATGCGTTTGGCTATATCTGGATAGGAACCAAGACGGGGCTTGAGCGTTACGACGGGCTTACATTCGTGCAGATGTCGTCGTCAAAATTCAAGAGTTCGCTCAATACAGCCATCGGCAATTCGGTGGCCGACATAAAGCAGGATTTGGAGGGCAACGTCTGGATAGCCACCGAAAAGGGCGTCTCCAAATTCGACATCTACACCGACCGCTTCACCTTCGTGCCCCGGCATGGCAACGTAGGCATGGTCAACGGCAAGAGTTATCAGGCTGACAATCTGTACGTTGATTCCGACAACAACGCCTATTACTTCTCCCAGTACCACGGCTTGCACAAGTACGACCCCGCGTCGGGGACTTTCAGGCCGATGTTTGCCGTATTCTTCCGCAACCACGAAATCCGCAACTGCCACAAGGACTCCACCGACTGTTTCTGGATGCTGTCGGAGAAGGAAAACACTATTTACAAGGTAGATGTCAACGGCGGGCTCCTCCGCACAATTCCCTGCGGCGGCCTCGGCGACAAGAACCCCACCAAAGGCAGTAACTGTTTCCTCGACAATGGCGACGGCACCTACCTCTTCGGAGGCGACAACGGTCTGATTGTCTATGACGAAAACAGGGGAGTTTTTCACGATTTGGATGCCGACAACATCAACATCCTTCCCACGCAGGACATCCGAAGCCTTTTCAGGGACAGTCACGGTACGTTGTGGATAGGCACGATGAGCAAGGGACTGTTCAAATGCGAAAAGGGGGAGCGGACATTGCAAAAAATTGCCTCATCATCCACGCGCTCGCCGTTCAGCATCAATTCGCCCACCACGTCCGACATCTGCGAAGACAAGCAGGGCATCATTTGGTTTGGCACGTGGAAGGGATTGACATACACGTCGTTGCGCTCGCAAAAAGGATTCCACAACGTATATAGCACCTCGTCGGCGGTGATACCCGACAAGAGGTTTGTGTCGGTGTTTTGTTCGCGGGGCGACACCATCGTGCTCGGCTCCTACGGCGGCGGACTCACGTTCTGGCGCAAGGGCAGCCCAACGGCTCTTGCAGTCTTTGATGCCAAGGAGACCAAGGGCGGCAAGATAGCGATGTCGTCGGTGCACGCCGCAGCCTTCGACAAGGACGGATACTGTTACAACGGCGGCTACAACCGCAGCCTCACGCGCATCCATCCCGACCTCAAGACCATCGACGAATACAAGACCGACCGTCGCGACCCCTCCGCACTTCACAACGACCACGCCGTGGCAATCCTCTGCGACAGCAACACCC
>JAEEGL015971006.1_pt1 | contig 19888 bp, 15 predicted proteins | sample 9134231 | NCBI WGS metagenome assembly JAEEGL01 (sample SAMN16246548, study PRJNA631951) | gut metagenome | biome: gut microbiome; feature: rumen; material: fiber-attached | host: Bos | place: Iran: Karaj | collected 2018-10 | reverse complement strand
TGAGTAGTAACGTTGGAGTTATTAATTTAATTAATAGACACATGTCTAGTTTAATGTTAAAGAGTTACTTCAAAAAACTAGGATTTGGTAAAAAAACCGGTATTGAATTACCAAATGAAATGAAAGGTAAATTAGATTTTAGGTATGAAACAGAAATCTATAATGCTGGTTTTGGTCAAGGTATAACTACAACTCCAATTCAAAATGTTAAAGCAATGACGCCACTTACTAATGATGGAATGTTATTAGAACCATATGTTATTTCTAAAATAGTTGATTCTGATACTAAAGAAGTAGTTGTAGAGAACAAAAGAAAAGAAGTTGAAAGAGTTGCTTCTACTGCTACAGTTCAAAAAATGCTTCAATTAATGGGTGATTGCGTAAATGGATATGGTAATACAGGTAGTGGATATAGACTAGATAGTGGTGAGTTAATAGGAAAAACAGGAACAGCTCAAATTGCCAATGAAAGAAGTGGAGGATATTTGAGTGGTAAAGAAGATATTATTTCATCGTTCGCAGGTATTTATCCTAGAAGTAATCCACAAGTAATTATTTATGCATCTGTAAAGAGACCAAGTGGTGGAAGTCAAAAACCAGTAAGTAATGCTGTTAAAGAAATAGTTGGTAATATATCTAAGTATTATGGTAATAGTGATAGTAAAGCTCCTACTACAATAGAAATAAAGGATTATACAGTAGAAAGCTTTACTAATAAGAAAATAGATCAAGTAAAGATGAGTCTAGATAGCCAAGGCATTAAATATCAAGTTATTGGTAATGGTAGCAAAGTAATAAAACAATCACCAAATAGTGGAGATGTTATTACTAATAATGATATTGTTTATTTAATTACTAATGATGGAGCTATGCAAGTACCTGATGTTAGAGGAAAATCATCAAAAGTTGGAAAAGATATTTTACAAAAATTAGGTTTAAAGGTAAAATTAAATGGAGTAGGATATGTCACAGAGCAATCTATTGCTCCGGGAACTGTTATTACTAATGGAATGGAGATAACACTAAACTTAGCTCCTAAATATCAATAAAAAGGGTGAATTATATGAAGAAAATGATAAATATTCGTAATACTATAATTATTGTTTTATGTATTACTATTGTTCTAATGGCAATAGGTTTTATCGCAATATCAGTTAAATTAAAAGCCTATCGTGATAAAGAAGAAAGATTTAATGTAGTATTCTATGATGTATCTAAACAAAATGTTGTTAAAGGATCTACTCAATCTCCTGTAGGTAAAGTGAATATAGAGTCATCAGGAAAAATACTAAATATGAATTTTTCTTTATTTGCTACTCATGATGAATTAACATATAACGTTATTATTAAAAATACAGGAACATTGCCTGCTAAAATAATTAAAATGCATAAAAATCCTGATTATGATATAGAAACATATAAACAATTAATTTATCCAGTTAATATTACAACTACTGATATTGAAGGAAAAACATTAGCTCCTGGAGAAGAGTTAGAATATAAAATAAATATTTATTATAATCCTTCAACGAATAAGGTAGTTACAAAGAACTTTAATTATAATTTAGCCTTAATTACTGAATCTAATTAAAAAAAGCAAAGATTTTTTGCTTTTTTCTATGTGTATTTGTTATAATTATAATAGTAGGATGTGATTCATATGAAGAAGCAAAAGAAGAATACTAAGAACAAGAAAAAGACTATTATAATAGTATTAGTAGTTCTATTAGTTTTAATCTCAGGTGTTTCTATATATTTTGGTATATATTTTACTAAGCTAACTAAACCTAATCGTATTGTTGGATTAAGTATAAATAAGTTAGATAATAGAATATCAAGTTATATTGGTATGAGTAATGAGTATAATTTGGGTGATACTTTTCATGTTGATTCGACATTAACATTTGATTTAGATAGTGAAGATTATTTAAATAAATCTAAAATAGATAAAGAATATCAAGATAAGTATAAAATGATTAAGAATTTATCTAAAACTACTAATAATATTAGTGTTATTCAAGATAGGAAGCATAAGAAACTTCTTTTATCAGTAGATAGTGAATTAGATAAAGAAAAATTATTAAATGCTAAGTATTTGATAGATAATTCAACAGGGTATTATTTTGTGGAGGATATTTTAAAAGACTATGTAAATGAAGGAACTAATAATTATTTTGAAATGTTTGATGATGAGAGTAATACAATTAGTAATAAAGAGTATTTACATAGAGCATTTATTAACGCATTACAACTTAGTTTGAAAGAAGAATATTTTAATAAATATAAAGCTAATGTAAATGTTGGTAATTCTAATGTTCAAGCTAATCAAATATCTATCCGTATCGATGATAAAATGTTACATTCAATAATTAATGATACATTAGATAACTTAAGAAATGATTCAACTGCTAATAGAATACTAACTAGTATTGATGAAGATTTTTCTAAGTATAAAGTAAAAAGTAAAAAGACTTTGCTAGCTAAAAAGGAAGTATATACACTAAATGTTTATACTAGTAAGTATCTTAATAGAGTTCTAAAATATGAGGTTATTCATTTAAAAGGTGATGAGAAAAAAACTTATATTTATGAAGGAAATGTAGAAAAGGGACGTTTTTATTATATTGAAGATGATACAGTTATATATAGTGTTGATGTAAATGCTACTACTAATTTATTAGAATGTAAAATAAAAGATAATTCTAATAAGAATATTGGTGCAATTAAAGTAGAAAGATATCCTGACAGTGGATATTACACTTTTAATTTTGATGATGGTAAAAAGAAATATGATATTATTTATTCTTCTAAATATAGTGATTATAAAAAGAACAAATCATTTACTAATGAGAAAAAACTATCATTTAAATATTTAAATAATAAAGTAAGTGTTTTAAGTGGAGAAGTAATTTTAACTTCTAAAGCATCTAAAACTGCAAAGATAGCTGAAGAAATAGATAAAGCAGTATTATACTCAACACTTAGTGATGAAGAAAAGAATAAATTTGATACTAGAATTGATAAACTAGAAGAAAGATTAAAGAAGTAGGTGTATTATGGCAGAGACAAAGAAAAAAAGTGTTAAGAAAGCTACTCCAAAAAAGAAAGTCGTTGAAGATAAAAAAGAAGTGGTTAAAAAATCAAAGAAAAAGAAAACTAATAAGAAAAAACTTGACTCGTTATTAATTTTAAAGATAGTATTCTGCTTATTAGTAGTTTTAGTAGTAGTACTAGGTTGTATAGTTGCTAAACAAAAAGCAGATCATAAAGATGATATTAAAGCTAATATTGTAATTCCAATTGTAGATAAAGAAGATGAAGCTCCATTTAGTATTAATTTAAGAGCACTAAACGAAGCAAAAGAATATGTTTTAAAAGTTACTAATTATCAAGGAAGTAAAATTAATAATACAAATTTAAACTATTATATAGATGTTTTAAATGAAACAGATACTAAGGTTTCTTTAACCAGGTATGGAAGTAATGATAACTTATTAAGTAATGAATCTACTACTACTATTGATTGTGGTCTAGTACCAAAAGAAACTAAGAGTGAAACATACTATGTAATCAAAATGTTGGAGGCTGGTTCCTTAGGAAAAGATGACTTAGTAAAAATAAAAGTTAGAGCTACTAAATAGCTCTAATTTTTTTGATTTTATAGGGTTCATTTAATTGACTTGAAAAATCATAGATGGTATAATTTAGAAGAGAGTATAGCTAATGGAGGTTGTCTATGAACTTTGATATTAATAAAGATAAAATAAAAATTGAAAAAGATGGAGAAATAGTAGAGTGTGATATACTATTTACTATGCCAAATCCGGATGCGAATAAGGTGTATTTTGGATATACAGATCATACAATTCAAGATGGCAAAGAAACTATGTATTTATCAGCTATAAATATTGAAAAAGCTGATCCAGAGAATCCTCTTGATTGTTTGGAACAAATCACAGATCCAGAAGAACTTAAACTAATCGGAGAAGTTTTAAATGACATATATGAAGATGTAAGTCAGGAGGGTGAATAATATGAATTCTAAAGAACAAGTGAAGAATATTATTGAAAATTTTACTGATGAAGAAAAATTAGAAGCTATAAGCAATGCTGATACTCAAAATTTATCACGTAATGATATTACTAAAATAGCTGAATCTATCGAAGATGAAAGCATAAAGATGGATATTATTAGAAATTATGAAAAATATGGTTTAAATAGTTTGAGTATAATGGGAATTGTTAAAACTATTGATAACGATGACTTCAAAAAAGAACTTATCGATAATCATACTAAATATAATCTTGAGAGTCCTGCAGTAAAAGCAATCGCAAGAAGTATTCACAATGAAGATTATAGAAAAGAGATAATTAGAAAATGGAAAGAATATGAATTGTATGATGATGATATTTTAAGTATAGGTAGAGACCTTGATGCAGAGTTTTTAGATGGCATATCTGAAGAAATAGAGGCTTATTATACCTCTGATCCAAATGCAATTTCAGTAGATGAAGGAAATAAGAAGGAAGTAATTGCAGATAAAGATGAACTTTTAGTTAGTGGAGAAAAGTATAGTTTAAATGCAATACCAGGTAGTACATATATTCCAGGATTAACAGATGAAGAATTAAGAGAACGTGATAGAAAAAGAGAAGAAGCATTACAAAAGTATCTTTTGGATCTTGTTCTTGCTAATCATCCAGAATATGAAGAATTCAAAGATGAATTAGTCATAGAGCAAAATGGTGATGCATCAGATGATGGATTAACAGATGGAGATGAGTTTGGAACTTATTCAGTTTATAGAAGACCTAAAGAAAAAGAACTAGTTGAAGTAAGAGAAAAGTTGGAATCAAGTCCAGGAGATAAATATAGTTTAAATGCAATACCTGGTAGTACATATATTCCGGGATTAACTGATGAAGAATTAAAAGAGCGCGATAGAAAAAGAGAAGAAGCATTACAAAAATATCTTTTAGATATTGCACTTGCTAATCATCCAGAATATGAAGAATTTAAAGATGAATTAGTTATAGAGCCAAATACTGATGCATCAGATGATGGATTAACAGATGGGGATCAGTTTGGAACATTTAGTATATATCGTGTTAGAATGGTTGAAAAAGATTTAGTACCTAATACTAATACAAGTAATGATGAACCAAAAGATGAAAATAAAGATGCTAAAGATGAATTAATAGAAGCACGTAAAGAATTACTAGCACAGCAAAAACAAGAAAATGAAGAATATCAAAGAACAATTGAAAGACTTGAAGCAGAATTAGAAGCTGCTAAGAAAAGTAAAAAGTTTAAAAAAGAAAAAATTAGAAAATTAAATTCAGCAATGGAATCTGCTAGAAGAGTTAGTGATAAATTAGAAGAAAAAATTGCTGAAAATGAAGAAAAATTAGAAAGTTTACAAGCATCTAAACAAGAAGATGTAGATTATGCTAGTGAATTAGCTAAAGGTACTGATGCACCTGCATCATTAGAAGCTAGAATTCAAGATTTAGAGAGACAACTTGTAGAAGTGGCTGCAAAATATGAGGCTTTAGCTAAAGAACAAGAAGCTAATGCAAAAGAAATAGAAGCACTTTCTGAAGAAAGTAATACAGCTACACAAGACGAAGATATTGCTAGAGTAAATACTAGAATTGCAAATCTTCGTGGAAGAAATAATGATATTTCTAGAGAAATGAAAGAATTAAAAGCACAAGCAGAATCTTTAAAAGAACAAAAAGAATCATTAGATATGGAAAGACTTGCTAATGAAACATTAACACCAGAAGAAAAAGAAGAAATATTTAAAACATTAAAGAATAATGATATTTCTAGAAGAATATTACAAGAAAAAGGTGCTTATGATATCTTTGCTAAATTGCCAGAAGAAAGAACTGCAGAAGAGCAAGAGAAATTAGAAAGTGTATTCCTAGAAATAATTGAAGAAATATCAAAATCTAAATTAGAGAATAGAGATACATCTGTTTTAGATCTTGTACAAGTAATATACAATTTTGATGATATGGTAATCCAAGAGACTGCTCCTAGAACACTAGATGAAGATGTGAAGGATGAGGACATTGCTATTATGAAGACCAAAGCATCTCAAGGTCCACAAAAAGTAAATGGAGGAAGTAAGAATGCTTCTGGAGAACCTGCTCCTGAAGATATGCAAGGAGTACTTGAATCAAACAATGGAGCTGATATAGATGCTACTGATATCGTAAGTGATGATGATGACGATTCAGCTTCTGATGATAATGCAGCCGAAGATGAATATGATGAAGAAGTAGTATTTGAAGGGGTATATCCAATGGATACCCTATATGGAAATTTTGAAAATGAAGAAGAACAACAGGCAGCTCTTGATAAAGCAATGTTAGAATATGCTATTTTACAAGATGAAAGCCTAAAGGATTATGATCCAAGTGAGTTGGTAATTAAACCAGGACATCAAGCATCTGATTCAGGGAAAATAGTTGATGATAAGGGTAATATAGTTTATGAAGGAGAGAGTGAAACTCAACTAACTCCATTCACTATAGTAAGAAGAACAAAGAAAAAGGACAAAACACCAGACCCTGTACCAACACCTGAACCAATTCCAAATCCGGTACCAGATCCTACACCAACACCTGAACCAACACCAGATCCAGATCAAACCCCTGAACCTGTAACCGATGATAAAGATGAAATTGAACATAAACCAGCATTAGAATTTATCTTAGCTAAAATACATAACGAAACAAATAAAGATGAAGATCATCACAGAAAAGATATTAGAACTTACATGAGAAGTCAAGCTAAGTTATCAGATACTTTCCGTAGTAGTTTAAGAACTGAAGGAAGTTTAGGTTATCTTATCTTCTCAGTAATTCCTGCTTCAATAACAGTACTTGGAGCTGGAATTGATAAACTTGTTGCTTGGGTTCAACTTCGCTTTAACAAGAGACCAGAAAAACTTGTTAAAAATTTCGAAGAGATGTGGAAGGATTTAACACCAGCAGATCTAGAAGTTATTTGGAACGAGTATAAAGGAAAAACATTGATACAAGAAGTAAGCATGGATGATTATGATAGACTAATTGCACAAAAAATGGCAGAATATGGAATGGCAAAAGTTGAGAAAATCAATGAAGCGTTAGGTCGTAATTATGATTTGATTTTACAGATAGAACATGAATTACTTAGAATTGATACAGAATTAGAAAGAACTGATTTAACAGAGGCTGAGAGAGCTGATTTAATGGCTAGACGTGAAGAACTATATGTATTAGGTGGTAGTGCAGCTATGAGAATAGAAGAAGATAACATTGAAGCTGTAAATATACTTAATAGTGGTGTTCATGGACTTCAAGAAGACTTTAAAGCTAAACAAAGTAGAATGAACTATATGGGTTATAGATGGATGAAAGTTAAAGAAAAGAGTAACGAAGAAATGGCTGTCTATGGTCAATATGGAGAAGATTATCAAATAGCTGTTGCTAGAGCTAAAAAATTTGGTGACCCAGAAGACTATAGAGCAGTTTTAGAATCTTTCTTAAATAAGCAAGGTATTTTAGCAAAAGATACTGAAATTACTAGTTCTATCTTTGGCAAGAGATCAACTGGTTCATCATATTTCCTTGCATTCCATGATCAACTTGATTATAGACCAGATCCATATATTAGAAATGCTATAATGACAATTACTACATTAACAGCTATTGCTGGAGCAGTAAATGCTGTTAGTACTGAAATAAAGAATAAGAAATTAGCAGAACAAATAGAAGAAGCAAATAAACATAATGCAGGTGCTAAAAAAGAGATTGATAGAGCTGCTGATGATCAATTAGCTCAACAAGAAACTATAGCTAAAGGTAATATAGCACAATCTAGAATGGATAGTGCTGGATATCATGGAATTAGTGAACGTCATGACTTAGATATCTATGCTAAAGATGGAAAATCTTGGGTAGATACTCTTATGTCTAAAGAATATGCTAAACACATGGATACTCATGATGTACAAGAAGCTATTGCTCAACAAACTGCTCAAAGAACGAGTGATCTTGTTCAAAGATATACTAATGGTCAAATAAGTCAAGCTGAATTCTTAAAGGAATCAATGGAAATTGAAAAATTCACTGCAGATGCTGTATCTGAGTTAGCTAGAAAATATGCACCAGGATTATCTGACTATGTTGTATCTCATCCACAATTCAAATTAGATGGATTCTTAGAGGATATTAAGTTTATCTCTAAAGGTACAGGAGATATAGTTGATAAGAATGATGCTATCTTAGAAATAATGCGTGATGCTGACTACATTAAAAGTATAGATATAGTTGGAGCACCTTCAGAAATTAGTAGTGACATGTTAACTACAATGATTGGACTTGCTGGAATACCATTCTTATATTCACAAATGAGACAAGGTAACTATAGAAGAAATAATGAATTAAGAGAAGCAAGTAACAGCATTAGAGATAGACTTATTGATGTTAATAAGAGAAGATCAGGTGAGTATGACCTAGAAGATATGCTAGAAGAAGATTTAGAAGATGATCTAGGTGATAAACCTCTAGAAGAGGAAGATGAAAATACTCGCGGAATATTCCGTTAATAAAAGATATTAGATTTCTAATATCTTTTTCTTTACTAAAATACAAAAAGAATATATTATAAAAGTAGATAGGAGAGATATGATGAAAATTATTAAATGCAATGGAACTGGAAATATAATGGCAGTTTTAACAGAAAAAGAAAACGTAGATGAAAAAATAGTAAAAGCTAATGATGTGGATGCAGCTTTTGAAAAGCATGTTCCCCAATTTGAAGTAAAAGAAAATAAAGTTATAGTTAGTGTTGATCATGTAATGGAAGATGATCACTATATTGAATGGATTATGGTAGATTATGGAGATAAGCAAATTATTAAAGAATTCAAACCAGGAGATGAACCAAAATTAGAAGTAGAATATCAAGATGGTTTAAAAGCCTATAGTTATTGTAATAAACATAGTCTTTGGGAAGCTAAGTTATAAAAAAGTTGTTGTTTACAACTTTTTTTTATTTTTCTATTTACAAAAATTAAAAAGTGTTGTATATTGATTTCGACGTTTTTGCAATTCAACTATGTATTTAACATACCTACATATGGGAAATATGTGGTTTTTTTGCGTGGAAAGGAGTGAGTTTTAAATGTCATTCATCGAGGTTAGGCAGATATCTAAAACCTTTCGAGTTGCGAAGAAAAAAAGTGGCTTGAAAGAAGCTTTCAAATCATTCATTAAACGTGAATATTTGGATGTAGTAGCCGTAGATGATATTTCTTTTTCAATTGAAAAAGGAGAAATAGTTGGTTATATTGGACCAAATGGAGCAGGTAAAAGTACTACTATAAAAATACTTAGTGGTATTTTAAATCCTGATTCAGGAGAGTGTAAGATAGCTGGTATGACTCCTTGGAAAGAAAGAGTAAAATATGTCAAAAAAATCGGTGTTGTCTTTGGACAGAAAAGCCAATTATGGTGGGATATTCCAGCTGAAGATACATTTGATTTATTAAGAGATATTTACGAAATTCCCGAAGAAGAATATCAAGCTACGAAGAAGGATTTAATTAATAGATTAAATCTAGAAGATATCATAAACATTCCAGTCAGACAATTAAGTCTTGGACAGAGAATGCGCTGTGAAATTGCGGCATCATTATTGCATAGTCCAGAAATACTATTCTTGGATGAACCAACAATTGGATTAGATGCTGTATCAAAACAGTTAGTCAGAGATTTTATTAAGAAATTGAACAGAGAAAAAAATACAACTATAATTCTGACTTCTCATGATATGTCGGATATTACGACGCTCGCTAAAAGAATAATCTTAATTGGAAAAGGTAAAGTATTATATGATGGTAGTTTAAAGAAACTTAGAAATCAATATGATACAGAGACAAAAATAAGTATTAAAACAAAAGATCAATTAGCAATTAGAAAGAAAGGTATTACTAAGAAAAATAAAACTAGGGAAGGCTATGAGTTAATTGTAAATACAAAGATACTTACAATATCTGAGTTATTAATGAACTTATCAAAAAAGATTTCTATTGAAGACATTGAAATAGAACAAGATACTATCGATCATATTATTGTTAAATTATATGAGGATTATAAAATTTGAAAGCATACTTTACTTATTTTAAATTAAAGTTTATTAGTGGGCTTCAATATCGAAGTGCAGCATGGGCTGGTATCGCAACACAATTCTTTTTTGGATTTGTCTATATCATGGTTTATATTGCTTTTTATGAATCAGGTGGTAAAAGTATTCCTATGACACTTCCTCAAGTAGTTACATATCTTTGGTTAAATCAAGCATTTTTAGCTTTAGTTAATCAATTTACTAGAGATCAAGAACTATTTAAGATGATTAAAGATGGAGCAATATCTTATGAATTAGCTAGACCAAAGAATTTATACTTTATGTGGTACTTTAAAGTTTTAGGACAAAAATTAGCTAATGTATCTCTAAGATTTTTACCATTATTAATAGTTACATCAATATTACCTAAACCATATGGTATGGGATTACCAGCATCTTTATCTTGTTTTATATTATTCATAATATCTTTAACAATAGGTTCATTATTAGTAACAGCTTTAACAGTATTCTATCCAATTGTATCTTTAGTTACACTTAATGAAAAAGGAATAGTTAATTTAATGATTACTTTTGCAGATATCATGTCTGGATTAGTAGTACCAATACCTTTCTTCCCTATATTTTTACAAAAAATATCTAGAGTTTTACCATTCCAATATATTAGTGATTTGCCATTTAGAATTTATGTTGGAAATATGTCAGAAGGAACAATTATTTCTAGTATGATTATTCAATTTATATGGTTAGTATTATTAATACTATTTGGAAACATATTAATGAAAAGGAGTTTAAAAAGAGTAGTAGTACAAGGAGGATAAATGAAATTATATTTTAAATCACTTAGTATGCATCTAAAAGCAGAATTAGAGTACCGAGTGAATTTCATCTTATCTTTTCTTTCCCAAATATTAGTCTTTTTTACCTTTTATTTTGTAATATTAGCTTTATTTACAAAATTTGATAATATTAAAGGTTTTACAATGTATGAAGTGCTTCTTTGTTTTGCAGTTATCCAATTTGGTTTTGCATTCAATGAAACATTTGCTAGAGGAATAGATAGATTTGATAATTTAATAATAAGAGGAGAATTTGATAGACTTTTATTAAGACCTAGAAATATCATTTTACAAGTGTTATGTAGTGATAGTGATTTTGTTAAATCAGCTCGTCTTATTCAAGCCATAATTGTTTTAATTGTAGCTATTCTAAATCTATCAATTAATTGGAATATAATGAGATTTATTACTTTGATTCTTATGCTATTATCAGCTTGCATTATTTTCTTTGGAATCTTTTTAGTAGCAGCAGCATATTGCTTTTATACTGTTCAAGGATTAGAAGTAAGAAATGTTTTCACTGATGGTGGTAAACATATGGCTCAATATCCGATAGGAATATTCTCTAAAGGATTTGTAATATTCTTCACTTTTGTTATTCCTTATGCCTTTGTAAATTATTATCCTTTATTATATTTATTAGGTAAAATAGATTCACCAATATATGGATTATCTCCCATATTAGTAATTATTTATTTAATTCCATGTATTATTATCTTTTATTTAGGAATGAGAAGATATTCAAGCACAGGTTCTTAACCTGTGTTTTTTATTTATAAAAATCATTTATAATGTTTGACTTTTATATAAGGATGAACTATAATATGTAGCACGAGGTGTAACTATGAATACTGATTACAATTTATATAAAATATTTCTATATTTATATGAAGAAAAAAGTATATCTAAAACAGCAAGTAAACTTTACGTATCTCAACCAGCTATTAGTTATAGTTTAAAAGAATTAGAAAATCAATTAGGTTATACTTTGTTCTATAGAAATTCTAAAGGAATAGAACCAACTGCTGAAGCTAAAGAATTATATGGTTATATTTCAACAGCTTTTAATATTTTAAATGAAGCAGAAGATCATTTAAAAAAATTAGACAATTTGAAAATAGGTTGTCTTAAAGTTGGAATATCTCCTCAAATAGGAATATCTTATATCACAGATGTTATTACTAAATTTAGAAAAAAACATCCAGGAGTAAGATTTGAAATTACTAGTAAAGAATCATCAGAAATGTTAGAAATGTTAGAAAATAGAAATCTAGATTTAATGATTGATACATTACCAATAAATAGTAAAAAGAATATTAACAAAGAAGTTTTAGCTAAGAAAGAAAGTTGCTTTATTTATAATAAAAAGAGCTTTGAAAATATTAAAATTAATACTATAGAAGATTTATTAAAATGTAATTTAATATTACCTAGTTATAATACTTCAGTAAGATCTAAATTAGATGAAGCTATGGAATCTAGAGGAATTAAGATAGATTCGTCAATTGAAATTGACAGTAGTGAAATGTTATTAGAAATGGTAAATAAAGGATTAGGAATAGGTTACATATATAAAGATTTTATTAGTAATTATATTAACAATTCTGATTTAGAAATAATAAAACTAGATGCTGAGTTACCTACACAAGATATTTGTCTTGTATATATGAATGACTTTTTAACAACAGCTTCTAAGAAATTTATTAATATGTTAGATAAAGAAAAAGAATAGTAATATTCTTTTTTTGTGTAAAATAACTTGTAAATAAATCTTAAATTAGTATATTATTTAAGCTATTATGATATAATATTTTAAGAAACGGAGTGAAAAATATGCTACTTTTAACAAAGGCTATTTTTGCTATAATGATTGGTTTCTTATCATCTGTAATACTCGGTTTATTTATGTTACCAATTTTAAAGAAACTTCATATTGGACAAAAAATATCAGTATTTGTAGGTAGTGCTCATCGTAAAAAAGAAGGTACTCCTACTATGGGTGGACTAATATTTATTATTCCAACAATAGTTGCTACTTTAGGACTAATTATTACTGGTAGAATTTCATATACATCAAATCTAGGAATAGTTTTACTTGTATTCTTAGGATATGCTTGTATTGGTTTCTTAGATGATTTTTTATCAATTAGAAAAGGAAATAACGAAGGACTTACAACTTATCAAAAATTATTTATGCAAGTTTTAATTGCTATTGGATTTTTCTATATATATATGCGTAGTGGAGGACAAACTGCTTGGGTAGTTGGTACCTTACATATAGATTTAGAATTTGGTTGGTTATATGGATTAGCAATTCTATTTATTTTAGTAGGAGCTAGTAATGCTGTTAATCTAACCGATGGATTAGATGGCTTAGCTGGAGGATTATCTGGTATTGCTTTTATTGCTTTTGCACTTATCTCATTATCTGTTGGTTTTGAAGATATTGGAATATTTTGTTTAATCTTAACCGGAAGTTTATTAGGATTCTTAATATATAATTCTCATCCTGCTAAAGTATTTATGGGTGATACTGGATCACTTGCTTTAGGAGCAGTAATGGGAGCTATCGCAATACTTACTCATCGTGAATTAACATTACTTGTAGTTGCTTCAGTGTTTGTTATTGAAACATTATCAGTTATTGCTCAAACATTCTGGGTTCAAGTATTTCATAGAAAGTTATTCTTAATGACACCATTACATCATCATTTTGAAAAACTAGGATGGAGTGAAAACGATATAGTTAAATTATTCTGGGTTGCAGGATTAATCTTATCAATGGCTGGAATAATATTTGGAGTTTGGGTATAAAAAAAAGGATTATTAAATCCTTTTTTATTTGACCATATTTATAAATTGCTGAAGAGTAATATCATTCATAATAGGATATCTAGTAACTAATAGATTATCTTGACTTCTCTTAGCTCTAGTATTTCCTCCAATAAAGGCAACTCTAAACCCTAATTCTCTAAGCGCTTGAAGTGACTCCCTATCATAAGAATAGAATGGGAAACAGAATGAAGTGGTATCATGTAAAACACCTATAGATTGTTCTAGATCTGCTTTAACTGTCTTATAATCTGAACAAGCAACTCTTCCACGCCCATCAGCACATTGAGCTTCATAATGCAAGTTATGAGTGTGTGATTGAACATCTAAGTATGGAGATTTATAATTATCTAATGCCCACCAACCAGTTATTAAGAATAGAGTAGCATGTTGTTGGTACTTTTCAAGAAGAGGTATTAATTTATTTCCGTTATGCTTACCAGTTCCCAGCGCTCCATCATCAATAGTTAATAGAACTGAATGCTCTGGTAATTCAATATAACCATCTTTCCAATCAGCAAATTCATTAATTGTAAGAGTCTTATAATTATTATCTTTTAACCATTTTAATTGTTCTTCAAACTTAACTGCATCTAAGCAAATAGATTCATTACATCCTTCACCAATTCTTGAATCATAGAAGAAGTGATAGTTAACAACAGGTATTGCAGTCGCAGTATTTTTACCACCATCATCGACAATATCTTTTCCATTTGCCATGTCTACATATGAATCAATAATAAAGTATTTTTTAGGATAATAATTACTTAAACTAGCTAATTTATCATTCTTAGTAGTTTTCTTATTGTTATTAGTAAACTTTAAATCTGTTTTATCTTTAATATTATAAATTTTAACTTTAGTTTCATCTTCAATGTTTTTAATAAATGAACTATCTTCATTAGTAACTAATAAAACAGCTTTTTCTTTTAAATTAACATAATCTTTTAAATAATATAGGTAATCATCTAAAGTAATAAAGTAGAATCCATCTTTCTTTAATTTATTAATATGAGCTTTAATACTATTTGGATTAAAACAAGTATCTTCAGAACAATTATCACTTATTTTATTATATAGGATTACGCTAAGATGACTTTCATCTTTTTCTTTTCCTAGATTTTTAACTTTTATACTTTTATTTTTCTTAATACTATAAGTATCATTTAAAAAATCAACATAGTAATAATCATCATCTATTCTTTTAATTTTAGTAGTTAATTCATTTAAAGAAATAGTTTTTTTACCATCTTTTAAGAGATCAACTTTCTTTTTTGTAATTAATGATTTATTAATATCTAGATAGTATGAATCTTCTGCCTTTTTTAATTCCTTTTTATTAGTTTTCTTAATATCTTTATAAGAAATATAATAAGGAGTATTTTTTATTTGTAAGTGTTTATTCTTAATAGTTAAATTCCTTATTTTAGTTAATTCTAAATAATAGTTACTTGAGATGGTTCCAACTTCTTTATTATGTTTGTTATATAGTTTAGCTTTATGAGTAGTTAGAACATATTCATTATACTTAGTCTTTATTTCTTTTAAAGTATTCTTCATGAGTAAACTATAACCAAATATAGAAGCTCCTCCAACTAATAATAAAAGAATTAAAAATATAATAATAAACTTCTTTTTCTTTAATTTATATTTCTTTTTTTGACTCATATCTATCACCATCTTAAGTATATCGAAAAATTACTTTTTAAACAATATTATTTAGTAGTAAAACTTAAGTTTTTTTGCTATAATATGGTTGATTAAGGAGGTTGCCCTATGAGTGATATTATTGTAATAGGCGGAGGACCTAGTGGTATATTAACTGCAATTAAAGCTAAGAGAGATAATAATCATGTAATTGTACTAGAAAAGAATAGTAGTCCATTAAAAAAATTATTAATGACTGGTAATGGAAAGTGTAATTATTTCAATGAAGTTTATAGTACGAATAATTATCATAGTAAAAATATTGATATAGTTAATCAAATTATAAGTGATAAGAATATTAATGAAGCAAAAGAATTCTTTGATAGTATAGGAATTATTCCTAAGATAAAGAATGGTTATTATTATCCTTTTTCTAATCAAGCTACAACTATTAAGAATGCTTTATTAAAAGAAGCGGAGTTAAAAGGAATAGAAATAATTTGTAATAGTGAAGTAGTAAATATAGAAAAGAAAGATAAATTTATTGTTGAATGTACTGATCAAGAATATGAATGTGATAAATTAGTTATCTCAATGGGAAGTAAAGCTTATCCTAAGACAGGTAGTGATGGTTTAGGATATGAATTATTAAAAAAACTAGGGCATAGTATAGTTGAACCATTACCTGCTTTAGTAGGATTGACATCCAACTTTAAATATTTAAAAGAAGTAGATGGAGTTAGAACTGATGTTTACATGGAATTATTTGAAGATAATAATTTTTTAGCTGCAGAATCTGGTGAATTACAATTTACTAAATATGGTATTAGTGGTATTTGTACTTTTAATTTAAGTAATTATGTTACTAGAGGATTATATGAAGGAAGAAATGAAGTTATTAAAATTAATTTAGTTCCATTTATAGATACATTAGTTACTCCATGGATGGATAATTATAGTAAAAATAATCCTAGAAAGAATTTAACAGAGTTATTAGAAGGATTTCTAAATTATAAAATAGTTAATGCTATTCTAAAAGTAACTAATTTAAAAGGAGATAGATTTTATAAAGATTTATCAAATGAAGAAAAACTATTATTATGTAAGAACTTAAGAAGTTTGAAAATAGAAATTACTGGTACTAAATCATTCGATGATTCTCAAATATGTAATGGAGGAGTAAATTTAGAAGAAATTGATCCTAAGACAATGGAATCAAAAATAGTAAAAGATTTATATATTACTGGAGAATTATTAGATATTAATGGTAATTGTGGAGGATATAATCTTACTGTATGTTGGATTAGTGCAATCTTAGCTGGTAGAAGTATAGGTGATTCTAATGATTAGAATAAGACAGGTAAAGATACCAATTATTAATGATAATAGTGAATATATTGAGAAAAAGATTACCAAGATATTAAGATCTAAAATTAATAATTATAAAGTAATTAAGAAATCTATTGATGCGAGAGATAAAAATAATATTTTATATGTATATGAATTTGATATAGAAGTAGATAATGAAAAAAGTATTTTAAAAAACAATACTAATAAAGATATATTTATTAGTCCAAAAGAAGAATATATTTATCCTCCAACTGGTGATGAAGAACTATTAAATAGAATTATTATAGTAGGTAGTGGACCAGCTGGATTATTTTGTGCTTATTTACTAGCAGAAATGGGTTATAAGCCACTTATTATTGAACAAGGTGAAAGAATAGAAGAAAGAGTAAAAACCGTTGAGAAGTTCTTTAAAACTAACAAATTAAATGAATTGTCAAATGTTCAATTTGGAGAAGGTGGAGCAGGAACTTTTTCTGATGGTAAATTAAATACTTTAGTAAAAGATAAAATGTTTAGAGGCAAAAAAGTTTTTGAAATATTTATAGAGAATGGAGCTCCAGAAGAAATTATGTATTTACAAAAACCTCATATTGGAACAGATATTCTAAGAGAGGTTATTATAAATATGCGTAATAAGATAATTAATATGGGAGGAAGTTTTTTATATAATTCAAAATTAACTGACTTAGTAATTGAAAATAAAAAACTAACTGGGATAAAAGTTAATAATAAAGAAATAATTAATTGTAATAATCTTGTTCTAGCAATAGGACATTCTGCTAGAGACACATTCTATATGTTGCATGATAAGAAGCTTAATATGAAGCAAAAACCTTTCGCAGTAGGGCTTAGAATAGAACATCCTAGTAAAATGATTAATGAAAGTCAATATGGTGATAATTATAAAATATTACCTCCTGCTAGTTATAAACTAACATATCAAGCAAGTACTGGAAGAGGAGTATATTCATTTTGTATGTGTCCTGGAGGATTTGTAGTAAATGCTTCTAGTGAAAAGAACAGATTAGTAGTTAATGGAATGAGCAATTATAAAAGAGATGAAAAGAATTCAAATAGTGCAATTGTTGTAACTGTAAATAATAAGGATTACGGAGAAGAACTATTTGGAGGAATAGAATTTCAAAGAAAATTAGAAGAGAAAGCCTATAAATTAGGAAAAGGATTAATACCTATCCAATTATACAAAGATTTTAAAAATAATGAAGAATCTACTAAACTAGGAGAAATAATTCCTAATACTATGGGTGAATATAAATTTGCTGATTTAAATAAAATATTTTCTAAAGAAATTACTGATTCTATTAAAGAAGGAATAGAAAGCTTTAATAAAAAAATAAAAGGATTTGCTAGAGAAGATGCGATTCTTTTAGGGGTAGAATCTCGTACAAGTTCACCAATTATTATTGAAAGAAATGAAAATAAAGAAAGTAATATTAAAGGTGTTTATCCTTGTGGTGAAGGAGCTGGATATGCTGGAGGTATAACTACTGCGGCAATTGATGGTATAAAAGTAGCTGAAGAAATAGCTAAGAAATATAAAACAAATATGATATAATATTAAATAGAGGTGATTTAACTATGGATATGATAATATTAGGAATTACATTAGTAATTACACTTGGTGCTCAAGTATATATTAATAGTTGGTATGGCAGAACTAAAAAAATGCCTAGTAGTAAAAGTATGACAGGTAAAGAGGTTGCTAGAAAAATATTAGATGCAAATGGCTTAAAGAAAGTAAAAGTAGAGGAACAACCAGGAACATTAACAGATCATTATGACCCAAGAAATAAAGTTGTAAGACTATCTACTGATATTTATAATAATAAATCACTTGCTTCAATAAGTGTTGCTTCCCATGAATGTGGACATGCTATTCAAGATAAAGATAATTATTTCTTTTTAAGACTTAGAAGTAGTATTGTTCCAATAGTAAATATAGCTTCAAAATTAGGTTATGTAGCTATTATGATAGGTTTAATTATGGGATCATTAGGTTTCTTCCGTGTGGGTATTGCTTTAGAATTTGTTATTCTAGCATTTCAATTAATTACATTACCTGTAGAATTTAATGCTAGCTCTAGAGCATTAAAGCAAATAAAAGAATTAGGAATAGTAGTAGCTGATGAACATAGATATTGTCGTAAGATGTTAACATCTGCTGCTCTTACTTATGTTGCTTCTGTCGCAACTGCAGTATTAGAAATATTCCGTTTAATATTAATCGCAAGAGATAGATAGAAAGAGGTAGACATGATAAAAATAGTCAACAATTATGAAGAAGCTAATTGTATTACTCATGGTGGAACTATGCATGCTGATGAAGTTTTCGCAACTGCATTTCTTCATCTTTATAAAGGTGATTTAAAAGTATATCGTGTATCAGAAATTGATTTTTCAAAAGTTAAAGAAGGTACTTTAGTTTATGATATCGGACGTGGAGAATTTGATCATCATCAAGTAGATGCTGAAAAGAGAGATAATGGGATTCTCTATAGTTCAATTGGATTACTATGGAAAGCTTTTGGAAAAGATTACTTAAAGAACAATGGCTATGATAATATAGATGCTTTGTTTACTGGAATAGACTTAGATTTAATAGAAGCAATTGATGCTGATGATAATGGTTTTTTTCCAAAGATTGAAGCTAATTATAAAGTAAAAACATTAAGTAATGTTATAAAACTATTTAATCCAGGTTATAAATCACAAGAAGATGAAAGTGAACAATTCTTAAAAGCTGTTGATGTAGCAGAAAAAATATTCTATGAAGAAATAACATATATTAATGGTAAAGTTTTATCAGATATTAAAGTAAAAGAGTTACTAGAGACATATAATGGTACTGATAAATATATTGTTTTAGATGAGTTCTTACCTTATGAAGAAACACTTATAAGTGATGAGAAGTATAATAATATAATGTTTGTTGCTTTTCCATCTAATAGAGGAGGTTATACTATTAAGACACTACCTAAGAGTAGTGATGATAAAACAAGTAGGATACCTTTTCCAAAAGAATGGGCAGGATTAGTTGGAGAAGAATTAGAAAAAG
>JAEEGL015407050.1_pt1 | contig 19888 bp, 11 predicted proteins | sample 9134231 | NCBI WGS metagenome assembly JAEEGL01 (sample SAMN16246548, study PRJNA631951) | gut metagenome | biome: gut microbiome; feature: rumen; material: fiber-attached | host: Bos | place: Iran: Karaj | collected 2018-10 | reverse complement strand
GTTGTTGGCGTCCATAATGAACGTGTAGGGTCCCGGCAGACAGCCTTTCAGCAGGCCGAACAGCTCCTTGCTCATCGGCCTCACATACTCCGACACCATGCTGAGCGAACCGCACAGCATGCTGTACTTCGCCTTCTTCAGCGTAAACCCTTTCAGCTGTGCTATCGTCTCGACGGACCGTTTGAACTCCATGCTGCATGCAAAGGCATACAGCGTATCGGTGGGCAGTACCACGATGCCCCCTTGTTGCAGCAGGTCTGCCACCCGCCGCACCTCCCGTTGGTTGGGATTGTCAGTATAGATCTTCGTAATCATTTGAGCGTGCAAAATTACAAACTTTTTTGTATATAGTGATATTTTATTTATACTAAACCCCCATTTTTCCCGTTTTAGTACCACTATGAAGAAGATTATTGCATCCCTACTGCTACTTTTCGCACTGGCCGCCACAGGTGCCGTCACTGCTCAAAATGTGAAGTTTAAGAACTATTTCACCGATGCCACCCTGCGCATCGACTACCTTCGTGTCGGCAACCGTCAGCACGACTCCATCTGTATGCGCTCCGTCGAGCGTATTCCCACCTGGGCAGGCTCGCTGACCCAACTTCTCGACCCCTTCGACAACGGCAACTACCGCATTGTGGTCCTCGATCCCGCAACCGAGCGCGAGCTTTACAGCCGTGGCTACAACACCCTTTTCCAGGAGTACCGCGACACTCCCCAAGGCGCAGACAGTATTGCCAGTTTCCAAGAGGTGGTACGCCTCCCATGGCCCAAGAAGCCCGTCGACATCTGCTTCCAACAGCGGGGCACCGACCAGAAAATGTACACCCAACTGCGCTACCGTTTCGACCCCGACTCGGCCCAAGCCCAGCTCCGCCGTCAGTCAAAGTTGCGGGAGGCTGTGGACCCCATCAAACTGCAATATAAGGGCAACCCCCACAAGAAGATTGATGTCGTCATAGTGCCTGAAGGCTACGGCCCCGCCGACAGCCTCAAGATGGTGCGCGACCTCCATTCATTCTGCGACTATCTGCTGGGGCAGGAGCCTTTTCTCAGCCGCGCGGCGGACTTTAACGTGTGGGGTGTGCCAAGCATGGGCGAGGCCACCGGCATCACCGACCCCGGCAAAGGCATCCGCGTCAACAGCCTTGTGGGCTCCTCCTACAACACCTTCGGCGCCGACCGCTATCTGATGACCATGCAACTCTTCCGTCTCCACGATGCCATCGGTTCCATCCCCTTCGACCACATCATTATCATGGCCAACAGCACCACCTACGGTGGCGGGGCCATCTACAATTTCTACGCCATGAGTTCCCTCAACGAGATGGCCTACAAGGTTCTTCCTCATGAGCTGGGACACTCCATAGGAGGCCTTGCTGACGAGTATGTGGACGAGGATCTCAGCTATGGCGACATCCACGCCCTTACCCAAGAGCCCGTCGAGCCCAATATCACCACCCTTGTTGACTTCTCCTCCAAATGGCAGGCCCTGCTCCCCGCGGGCACTCCCGTGCCCACCCCGGCTGACGAGAGCGTGCCCCGCACCGAGAACGGCCCCCTCGGCGTCTACGAAGGCGCGGGCTACCACTCCCACGGCATCTATCGACCAACAATGCGTTGCATGATGCGCGATTATGCCCCTTTCTGTCCCGTCTGCAGCCGTCGCCTCAATGCAATCTTCGACCTCTACACCCGCTAACCCCCACCTCCGTCGCCCTCCCTCCACTGCAGGTTCGCCATTTATAGGTCAGTTCTCTAACATTTCTCTAATATTTCTCCCAATATCATTGGATAAATGGTGCGCCCACAAACCGGGAAATGTGGGACAAGGAGCGAAGGAACAGCGAACCTGCCACAGGCGGGTTGTTGCGCAGAATACGCATGTGCGGAATCGCACTGTCGGTGTGAAGAAAAAAATGGGGGCGACAATAATAATCGGTAAGGTTTTGCGTTAATAGGTCTATATGCTGAAAAGGCTCTTTTATATTGTGCTGATTACGGCAACGTTGTTGCCGGGGATGCTCACGTCGTGCAGCAAAGAGGAACGCTATGGCGCCGAGTTGGGTGGTTTGGAACTGTCGTGCGACACGATGGCTTTCGACACTGTGTTCACCCAAATGGGCACTACCACACGCCAGTTCAAGGTCTACAACCGTGGCGACGAGGCGGTGCGCTTGGAGCGGGTGACGCTGGCAGGAGGCTATGGGTCGCGTTTCCGCCTGAATGTGGATGGCGACACGGCCATGGTGGCCCGCAATGTGACTATTGCGGCGGGCGACAGCATCTTTGTCTTTGTGCGCGCCAACATCAAGCCCAACCTCAGCACCGAGCCGTTCCTGATAGAGGATGCTGTGATTTTCAAGACCGAGGAAGCCGAGCGGCGATTGCCTTTGACGGCTTACGGGCGCAACGCCATCTACCATGTGCCCACGGACACGATACACTATGCCGACGGCACCCCGTTGATAGATTCCACTTTTGGACAACCCTATGCCTACAGCGTGATAGACTGCGAGAACTGGCGGCACGATTTGCCCCATGTGATTGTGGGCTACGCTGTAGTGGACTCGCGCCACACACTGCGTCTGCAAGCGGGCGACGAGCTTTACTTCCACAACAATGCCGTGTTGTGGGTGTATGACAGCGCTACCCTCAACGTTCAGGGCACGGAGGAAAAACCCGTACTCTTCACATCGGTGCGGCAGGACGGACGCTACAAAACGCTGCCCGGCCAGTGGGGATATGTGTGGCTCTCGGTGGGGAGCAAAGACAACGTGATTGACCATGCGCGGATAGAGAACGCCTTTATTGGCTTGAGGATGGACAGCTGTGCAAGCGACCAGCCAACGCTAAGGGTGTCCAACACACAGGTCTCCAACCATGTGCTGGCAGGACTGCTGTGCCAGACGGCTACCGTTGTGGGGAGCAACCTGCTGGTCACCAACTGCGGATCGGCGACCGTAGCCCTTCGCTATGGCGGCGACTACCGCTTTGACCACTGCACTTTTGCCGACTACTGGCGGTTGGGCACGCGGACTTTTGGGAGTTTCTTTGTCACCAACGCGCTGGACTACGGAAACACACGCTACATCTGGCCCATGCAGGTGTCACTGAAGGACTGCATCGTGTATGGCAGCCGTGCCGACGGCGAGATGTATGTGGACCTCGACAACCGCGTGGAGACATCGCTGCTGATAGACCACTGCTTGGTCCGTGGAGGGGAATGGGACGAGGACCCAAAGTTTGTCGACCCCACAGAGGGAGACTACCACTTGGAGGAAGACTCGCCCGCACAGGGGATAGGATACACCTATCCCGGGAATATGATTTCAACATTCAGGAATTCCCACATTAACGCATTCACACATTCAAAACACATTCACTAAACAACACGATCAACAATGTACGAATATATATCAGGAAAGCTGGCCAGCATCACCCCCGCCAATGCAGTGATAGACTGTTGCGGTGTGGGCTACCTGCTTGACATCACACTGAACACCTACAGCGCAATACAGGAAAAAGCAGAGGTGCGGCTGTGGGTGCACGAGGTGATACGCGAGGATGCCCACCTGCTCTATGGCTTCTTCACCCTGCAGGAGCGGAGCCTCTTCCGGCTGCTGTTGGGAGTGAACGGCGTGGGAGCCGCCACGGCACGGATGATGCTCTCCTCCCTCTCCGTCGAGGAGCTGACGCAAGCCATCGCCACCGGCGACGCGCGGACCGTGCAGCGCGTGAAAGGTGTGGGCGCCAAGACCGCAGGGCGTATCGTCCTCGAATTGCAGGACAAGGTGTCCGACACCGCCGGGCAGCGAACCGCTGCGGGCATTAACACCTCAACCCTCTCACCGGCCATCAGCGTGAAGAAGGACGAGACCGTCAGCGCATTAGTCATGCTTGGCTTTCCCAAACCCGCAGCCGAGAAAGTGGTCAATGCCTTGGACGGCAGCCTGACCGTCGAGGAAATGATTAAAGAGGCACTGAAGAGATTGTAATCACAAAAGCACGCATTGAGAAAAACACTTCATAATACAAACCGCCACAGTGAGGGAGGCCTCAGAGCTCTCCTTCGGCTGTGTCTGCTGCTCCTGCTCTTTGGGGTGGGAGGGAGCCTCTGTGCCCAGACCCCTGACGGGGGCAGGACCACGGTGGTGGAGTATGATGCCGAAAGCGGTTCGTATGTGAAAGTGACGCGGGTGGGCGACATGGTCATAGAGCGTGAATACATGACCTTCGAAGAGTATCAGAACTACCAGATGGACCAGCTGATGAGGAAGTATTGGGACGAGCGCTCAGCCGTGAGCGACACGGCCTCCGACGACGGTCTGCTGAGCCGCATACCCGGCTTCAGCGAAATCAGCAAGAAAGTCGACGGTCTGCTGGCCATCCCCAATATCTCCATCAACCCCTCCGGCAGTGCCGACCTCACCTTCCAGATAGTCAACAACTACCGCGACGACTACAATATCGACGCAAACCGCCGCAGTGTCACCACCTTCGACTTCGACGAGAACATCCAAGTCAACCTCAACGCAAAAATTGGAGACCTCTTCGACTTCGACATCAACTGGAACACCCAAGCCACCTTCGACTTCGAAAACAAGATAAAACTCAAATACGAAGGCAAGGAAGACGACATCCTGCAACTCTTCGAGGCCGCCAACATCTCCTTCCCCCTCAACACCACCCTCATCCACGGCAGTCAGGAGCTGTTCGGCGTCCACACCAAGCTCAAGTTCGGCAAACTGACCGTCGACGCCGTCGTGTCGCAGAAAGAGACCAGCACCGAGAACATGCGCGTGCAAGGCGGTGCCTCCACGCAGGAATTCCAGATCCGTGCCGACGAGTATGAAGAAAACCGCCACTACTTTATCGCACAGTACTTCTACAACAACTACAACAAGGCCATGTCAACCCTTCCCACGCCCAACACCAACATCAAGATTATCCGCATGGAAGTGTGGCGCACCAATGTGGGAGCCGCCATGACCAACAACCGCAACATCCTTGCCCTCACCGACCTGGGCGAAGACCTCCCCTCCAACAGCCGCTTGATTGGAGGGCGCTCCGAGCGTCCCACCAACGGCAGCAACAACCTGCTCGAAATCCTCAACCCCGCGGCCATACGCAGCGTCGACAACATCACCACCCATATGCAGGCCGCCGGATTCACAGCCAGTGCCGACTACGAGAAAGTGGAAAGTGCCCGCCTGCTGAACAGCAACGAGTACACCTACAACGCCCAGCTCGGATTCATCACCCTCAACCAGCCCCTCAGTGCGGACCAAGTGCTGGCCGTCGCCTTCCAATACCAAGTCATTGGCGACACCACCGTCTACCAAGTGGGAGAACTCACCACCGACGGTGTCAACGACCCGCACAGCCTTGTCGTCAAGCTGCTCAAAGGGGCGGGCACTGACACCCGCAGCCCTCTTTGGCGGCTGATGATGAAAAACGTATACTTCCTGCGCAGCACCCAGATAGGGCGAGAAAACTTCCGCCTCAACATCCTCTACGAGAGCCGTGAGGGCGGCGTGGGCATAGGCTACTTTACCTCCGGCCCCAAAGAGGGCATCCCCCTCATCGAGCTCTTCGGCCTGGACCGCATGGACGCCTCACAGAACTACTACTATGCCGATGGTGTCTTCGACTGGTTCGACAGTGCTGCCTTCAAGGGCGGTATCATCCAGGCCAGCACAGGCCGCATCTTCTTCCCCTATGTCGAACCCTTCGGGCGCGACCTGCGTCAGATTATCAACGACGATGAGTTTGCCTCTCAATACTGCTTCGACTCGCTGTACACCATGACCCGCACCCTCGCCCAGCAGTATGCCGACAAAAACAAATTCTACATCGAGGGCTATTTCTCCTCCACCGTCAGCGGTGAAATATCACTTGGCTACAGCGTCTCCCCCGGCTCCGTCACCGTCACCGCCGGAGGCGTTCCGCTCATTGAAAATGTCGACTACACCGTCGACTACACCATGGGCACCGTCCGCATCGTCAACGAAAGCATCCTCAGCAGTGGTACCCCCATCAGCGTCAGCAGCGAGAACAACTCCTTCAGCATGATGACCAAGACCATGGCTGGCGCTCACATCAACTATGAGATTGAACCCGACTTCAACGTCGGAGCCACTTTCATGAACCTCTACGAAAAACCCCTCACCCAGAAAAACAACTTTGGCGACGAGCCCACTTCCAACAGCATCTATGGCTTTGACCTCAGCTACCGCCATGATGCCCCCTTCATCACCAAAGCCATCGACTGGCTGCCCGGCATCGACACCAAGGCACCATCCACACTCACCCTCTCCGCCGAGTTTGCTCAATTCATCCCCGGCCTTGCCTCCACTGGCAGCAAAGAGGGCAGCGTCACCTACGTCGACGACTTTGAGGGAGCCAAGAGCAGCATCGACCTCAAAGGTGTCATGTTCTGGCACCTTGCCTCCACCCCGCAGGACTATCGCCTCTCGCTCCCCATGTTCCCCGAGTCCGCTCCCTCCACGGGCCTTGCCTACGGCTTCAATCGTGCCAAACTCGCCTGGTACCGTATTGACAACCTCTTCTACAGCTCCGACAGCCCCCGCAACCTCACTGAGGACGACCGCTCCCACCCCTATGCCCGCCGCATAGCGGAACAGGAAGTATTCCCCAACAAACAGCTGGCCCAAGGCGAGCTCACCAACATCTACGAGCTCAACCTCGCCTACTACCCCTCAGAGCGTGGACCCTACAATTACGACGTTGAGCCCACCGCCTTCAGCTCCGGCCTTCAGGCCGACGGCACCCTTGCCGACCCCCGCACACGCTGGGGAGGCATTATGCGCCAGCTCGACTACACCGATTTCGAAACTCAGAATATCGAGACCATCGAATTCTGGCTCATGGACCCCTTCATCCTCAATCCCCAGCACACCGGTGGCAAACTCTACATCAACCTGGGCGACATCAGTGAGGACATACTCCGCGACGGCCGCAAAAGCTTTGAGAACGGACTGCCCACAGGCCCCCAAGTCACTGGAGTCGACACTACCATCTGGGGTCGCGTCCCCAATACGCAGCCCATCGTCAACGCCTTCTCCGGCGACGAGTCATCCCGCAAATACCAAGACGTAGGCTACGATGGCCTTGGCAGCACCCGTGAGCTCAACGATGAGCAAAGCTTCTTTGCCCATTACATCAATCAGGTGGCTTTGCTTCACGGCACCGACTCTCGCGCCTACCAGCTGGCAGTCGGCGACCCCTCCGCCGACGACTTCCACTACTATCGTGGCACCGACTACGACAACCTCGACCTCAAAATCAACGATCGCTACAAGTACTACAACAACCCCGAAGGCAACTCCACCGTCGATGCCGACAACCCCGAAAGCTACACCACTGCCGCCTCCATCTATCCCAACGTCGAGGATATCAACCGCGACAACACCCTCAGCGAGGGTGAGAACTACTACCAGTACGTCGTTGAACTTGACCCCACCAAGATGGTTATCGGCCAGAACCACATTGTCGACATTCAAGAGGCCGCCAACGTCATGCTCCCCAACGGCACCACCACCTCCTGCAAGTGGTACCAGTTCCGCATCCCCATACGCGAGTACAACCAGCTGGTAGGAAAGCTCAACGGCTTCCAGTCCATACGCTTCATGCGTATGTTCCTCAACGATTTCGAAGAACCCATCATACTCCGTTTCGCCACCTTGGAACTTGTCTATGCCACGTGGCGCAAGTACACCGAGAACCTCCTCCAGCCCGGTGACTATCCCACCGGCACGGCGTCAGGCACTTCCTTCAGCATCGGAACCGTAAACATCGAAGAGAACGGAAGCCGCTTCCCCGTTCCCTACGTCCTTCCCCCCGACATTGAGCGCGAAGAGTGGTACAGCACCTCCTCAGTGGCCATCAAGCTCAACGAGCAGGCCCTCGCTTTGGACATTTCCAACCTCGCCTCCGGCGATGCACGTGCCGTCTACCGCAGCACGCAGTACGACCTCCGCAACTACGGCAAGCTGAAAATGTTTGTCCATGCTGAGAAGAAAGACCTCACCGCACCGATAGACGATGAAGACCTCGTCCTCTTTGTCCGCCTCGGTAGCGACTACACCAACAACTACTACGAGTACGAAGTGCCGCTCAAGTTCACCGACTGGGGCGTAAGCCGCGACGACCCCTACGCCATCTGGCCGCGTGAGAACAACGTCGAGATAGACCTAAACAAACTCGTCGACATCAAGACCAACCGCAACCGTCTCATTCGACACGGTGACCTTGCCTACAGCAGCCAGCTCCTCTATAGCGAATATGCCGACGGACGTAAATACACCGTCCTCGGCGCTCCCAACCTCGGCAAGGTCAAGGTCATTATGATTGGAGTAAGGAATCCTAAAAAAGAGCGGTTGGACGACGGTAACGACATGCTCCCCAAGTCCTGCATCGTGTGGCTCAACGAGCTGCGCCTTACCGACTTCAACAACCGTGGCGGATGGGCCGCCATGGCATTGGCCCGCACCAACCTGGCTGACCTCGGCAACCTCTCCCTCTATGGCTCCTACCGTACCTCCGGATTCGGCAACCTGGAAGAGAAGCCAACCTCCCTCGAACTGGTCAACACCCTGCAACTGCAAAGCACCCTCGATTTGGAACTCGGTAAATTCCTCCCTGAAAAATGGGGTGTCCACATCCCCTTCTATTTGGATTACAACAAACAGGTGGGTAGTCCAGAATACAATCCCTTGGATCCCGATGTACGCCTACGCGACGACTTGAAAACCTATTCCACCCAAGAGGAGCGCGACAGCGTGCGTGCCATTGCCCAAGAACGACACACCACCACTAACATCACCCTCACCAACATCCGCAAGGACCGCACGGGCAAAGGAGCCCTGAAGCCTCACTTCTACGATATCGAGAATTTCACCTTCTCCTACGCCTATAGCCGCGAGCGCTCCTCGAATGACGAGCTGGACCATTATGACAAGGACCAGCACCGCGGAGGCTTCACCTATGCCTATACCCCAAAGGAGCCAGGCCTCTTTGCTCCATTTGCCAAGTCCACCTCCAAGTTCATCAACAGCAAGAACGGCAAATTCATTAAAGATTTCAACCTCTACTACAAGCCCAAGAACTTCTCTTTCAGCACCGAGGTCTATCGCGACTACGAGGAGACCCTTTTGCGTAAGAAAGGGGCGGCGCTTGTTATTATGAAGCCTACCTATTATAAGCAATTCACCTGGCGGAGGGATTATGGTTTTCAGTGGGACATCAGCCGCAGCCTTCATATACAGTACAATGCCACTGCCAATGCGCGTATTGACGAGCCGGTGGGCCGTGCCGACACCCGCGAGAGCAGGGAGGCTATAAGGAACTCACTTAAGGAGGGAGGCACCATGCAGAACTATCAGCAGACAGTGAATGCCACATGGGAACTGCCCATCAGTAAGCTCCCATATCTCGACTTCCTGCGTGTTCCAGTCAGCTACAGGGCGACATATAACTTCCTGGGAACCACTCAGGCACTATCCTCGATGGGTAGCACCCTCAATGGTGCAGGGCAGTTGCAAGCCTCCGTTTCCGGCTCTATGCAGACACTCTACAATCGTTTCCCCTTCATCAAAAATGCCTATAAGCAGAAACAGCCCAAACAGACCAAGGACCCCAAAAGAATGACCAAAAAGGAACGCGAACAGGCTGTCAGGGACTCCGTCGCAAGGGCAAAGAATCCCGACTCTGTGCGTCGTGCACAGGTGGCTGAGGCACTGACCGAGGTGGGCAATTTTGCCATTCGAATGGTTACAGGTTTGAAGAACTTCTCTGTACAGTATAGCCGTAATACGGGTTCATTGCTGCCCGGATATATGGGTTCGGCGAGGATTCTCGGTATGGATCCGAGGAACGGGTGGATGCCTGGACCAGCCTTTGTGGTGGGCTACAATGACGGACTCGTAGAACGACTGCGGGAGAGCAGATTATTAAGTACAGACACACTGATGAACAGCCCACACCGCAACACCCTCACGCAGATGATGTCGCTACAAGCCACAGTTGAACCGATTCGCGACTTCCGCATAGAGATTACGGCCTCGCAAAACAACCAGTCGCGTGAAGAGTATTATTATAAGTTTATGAGCCAGCTTGACGATGTCGAAGGTCCGTTGAGCTACGTCATGACGGGTACCTATACCACATCTTGCTGGAGCATGGCAACTGCATTCGCCGACCCGGACAAACTGTATAAGCAGTTCATTTCAAGCAGAAGGGTGATTGCTGACCGTCTGGCAGCAGCCAATCCCGACGCCCGTTGTGACCAACTGATACAGGACACCATGAGTGGCGAATACTTCCCCTTTGGCTACGGTCCCAACCAGCAGACAGTGCTGCTGACCAGTTTCCTCTCCACCTATTTGGGTAAGGACGCTGCGGGTTATGGATTCTCACCCTTCATGGGTCTGCCGCTCCCCAACTGGTCCATCAATTACAATGGGCTGAACAAAGTGTCCTGGTTGAAGAAGTGGTTTACCAACATCTCCTTGTCCCACCGCTACTCTTCCACCTACAGCATCGGCAATTACTATACCGATGCGGCCATCTCTGGTCGAGAGGGCTATGACTATGGCAAAGAGACTGTGCTGAATGGCAGCGACGATTTTGTGGCTCCGATGAGCATGGAGTCAGTGCAGATTAGTGAGCAGTTCAATCCCCTCATCAGGCTTGCAGTGAGTATGACAAACAGTGTTCAGTTGAATCTGTCCGTGCAGCGCAACAGGACGCTGAGCTTAAGCTTCTCGAACAACCAGTTGACGGAAACGACCCGGCGCAGCATCACCTTCGGTGGAGGGTACCGCTTCAAGGACGTGGCTTTCGACGTGAAGGTGGGCGAGTCGGTGCAGCACCTGAAGAGCGACATCGTACTGCAACTGAACCTCTCATACAACAGCAACAAGACCCATATACGCAAAATCAACCAGGGGGTCAGCCAGGTGTCGTCCGGCAGCGAGGTTTGGATGGCCGAGCTCTCGGCGGAGTATGCCCTCTCCACCTCGCTGACCCTCCGGGCTTTCTTCCAGACAAACATCAACAACCCCTATATCCGCAACGCCTATCCCAACTCCACCACCAAGGGTGGGATAACCGTCAGATTCAGCTTCTAAAAATAACCGACCGATGAAGATTGACCGTTTTAAAGACTACGACCCCGAGGTTCGCGACCTGGTTCTCCGCTTTGAGAGGCAGGGCGCAGGCGGCCGCTCTTTCTTCGACGTGGACGAGCTGGAGGTGATAATGGATTACTATCTGGAGGTGTACGACGACGAGGGGCTTGAGGCGGCTGTGACCTTTGGCGAGGGGCTTTTCCCTGGCAGCGGTGCGGTACGCCTGCGCAGGGCTCACCTACTGAGCATCCGCGGTCACTTTGACGAGGCGCTGGCCCTGCTGAGGGAGCTTCAGCAGACGGAACCGGACAACACGGACGTGAGCTACGCCATGGGAGCAGTGTACGGCATGATGGGGCGGGCGCAGGAGGCAATAGACTGCTACCAGCGCGCCGCCAGGGACGGCTATGAGCTGGACGTGGTTTATGGGAACATCGGCGACGAGTATTACAACATGGGCCAGCTGGACAGGGCCGCCCACTATTACCACAAAGCGGTGGAGGTGAACCCCGAGGAGAGCCGTTCGCTCTACAACCTGGCTTGCACGGAGGCGGAGCGCGGCAACGGCGAGGCCGCTGCGGAGTTTTTCAAAAAACTGGTGGGGGACATGCCTTACAACAAGTGGGCTTGGTTTGGGCTGGGACTGGTCTACAGCCGGTTGGGTCTGTACGAGCTGGGCGCCGATGCTTTTGAGTATGCACTGGCTATTGACAGCACCATTGTCGATGCCTATCTGGGGCTGGCGGACTGCTATGCCAACATGGGCAAGCGGGAGCGTGCGGTGCTGGCACTGCGCGACGGTTTGGATTATACCGACGACCGCCCTTACATCTTTTTCTGTATAGGGTCGCTGTACAAGGAGGCGGACAATTACCACACGGCAACGGTCTACTACCACGATGCGCTAAAGGAGGACCCCGCCTACGCTGCAGCCTGGCGTGAACTGGGTGTCTGCAGCCAGATGATGGGCTACAGCGAGGAGGCCGCCACCTATTACCGTCGGGCCATCGACCTCGACCCCGCAAGCGACGAGGCATGGCTGCGTTTGGCAGATTTGTATATGGGTGATGAGAGGTGGATGGATGCCACGCAGTTGTTGGAAGGCGGTTACACCGATGCTGCCGACCCGTTTGGTTTTGCGATGCGGCTGTGCTATTGCTACTACCGTCTTGGCAGGGGCGACCGCATGATGGATTTTCTACGCACGTCGAATATCGACGTTCTCCAGCTGTATGGTGATTTGCTTGCCGCGTGGCCGGCGCTGGCCGACGACGGGGCTTTGCTTGCTTTCGTGAAGGGCTTTGAAAATGAATAGAAAAACAATTGTTCAGATATAAATATTAAAAAAATGATTTTTATGAGAAAAGTGTTATTGATTATATTAATGATGGCCGTCTGTGCGGGCGCGACTGCACAGGCTCAAACTGAGCGTACGACGATTGCCGAACAGGTGAACGGCGACGACGGCTCGTCGACCGGCTTTGTGGCAGATGTGCTGACGTGGTACGATGCCCACATGAACTACACGACCGTGGGTCTGTTGATGGCATTGGAGAGTTCTTTCATCCCCTTCCCGTCGGAGGTGGTTGTGCCACCGGCGGTGTATGTGGCGTGCAATCCCGAGTCACGCAGCGGCATGGTTGTCTGGATCATTGTGCTGATAGGCACTTTGGGTGCCCTGGTGGGTGCGTACATCAACTATTTCCTGTCGCGTTGGTTGGGGAGGCCTATCGTCTATGCTTTTGCCGAGTGCCGTTTGGGTCGGCTGCTGGGCCTCTCGAAGGAGAAGGTGCAGCGTGCGGAGACCTATTTCAACGACCATGGGAACCTCTCCACACTGGTGGGGCGTTTGATTCCGGTCATCCGTCAGTTGATTTCCATCCCGGCGGGTCTTTCGAAAATGAATCTTGGCATGTTTACGCTCTTCACCTTTATAGGTGCGGGTGTGTGGAACACGCTGTTGGCGGTTTTGGGCTGGCTGGCATATCAGGCTGCTGACCCGTCGGTGATTGTGAAGTACAGCCACCAGCTCTCGATAGGCATTGTGGTTCTGCTGGCTGTGGTGGTGGTTATTGTTGTGTTGAGGGCGCTTCGCAGAAGAAAAGCAAAAAGCAATAAAGACTGACACTATATCACTTTGTAAAGATGGACGAGATAGACCAGAAGATTGAGTGGGCGCGACTGTTTATGCGCAAGGACAGGCCGCTTCCCAAACGGGGTTGCAGCTGGGCGTTTTTTATCTTCCTCGGGCTTTTGACTTTGGGTTTGATAGTGATGTATCTGCTGTATAAGAAATAATAATTGAAATAGGACTCACTCATTAACACATTCACACTTTAAAGATTCACACATTCAAAAATGGATTTTCCTATTCTCGACACTAAAGTTTATAACCGTCGGCTTGTCTACTTGGACAATGCCGCCACGACGCAGAAGCCGCGGCAAGTGATAGATGCCCTGACGGGCTATTACCTGACGCTGAACAGCAATATACACCGCGGGGCACACTATTTGGCAGCGGAGGCTACGGAGCGCTATGAGAAGGTGCGGGCGCAGGTCGGGCAGTTTATCAACGCTCGCAGCCGTAGCGAGATTGTCTTCACGCGCGGCACCACAGAGAGCATCAATCTGGTGGCGTCGTCGTTTGGGCGGGCTTTCCTGCATGCGGGCGACGAGGTGATAGTCTCCGGCATGGAGCACCATTCCAACATTGTGCCGTGGCAGCTGGCATGCGAGCTGGCAGGGGCAAGGCTGAGGGTGATACCCTTCAGCGACGAGGGAGTTCTGGACTTGGAGGCTTACGCCACGCTGTTCAACGAACACACAAAGATGGTTGCCTGCACGCATGTGTCGAACACGCTGGGGACCGTGAACCCCGTGCAGAAGGTTGTAGAGATGGCCCACAGCCACGGCGTTCCAGTGCTTATTGACGGGGCACAGGCTGTGGCTCACATGCCTGTGGATGTGCAGCAGATAGGGTGTGACTTCTACTGCTTTTCCGGCCATAAGATGTATGCTCCCATGGGTGTGGGAGTGATGTACGGACGCGAGGAGTTGCTGTCTCAGCTGCCGCCCTATCAGGGAGGCGGTGAGATGATTAAGGATGTGACGTTTGAAAAGACCACTTATAATGAACTTCCGTTCCGCTTTGAGGCAGGAACCCCGTCGGTGGGCGATGTGTTGGGGTTGGGTGCTGCAATAGATTTCATGCAGCAGGAGGGCGTTGAGAAGATTGGCCGCCATGAAGAGGAGCTGATGCACTACGCCACTGAAAGGTTGTTGGCGATACCTGGTATACGCCTGTTCGGCACGGCACCCCACAAGGCGGGAGTGATTTCATTCCTGCTGGGCGATGCACACCCCTACGATGTGGGTACGCTGTTAGACAAGTTGGGCGTGGCTGTCCGCACGGGGCACCACTGCACGCAGCCCATCATGGACCGCTACGGCATCCCCGGCACTGTGCGCGCCAGTTTTGCCTGCTACACCACGCGCGAGGATGTCGACGCCTTGGTCGATGCCCTGAACCGCATAGCTCCGATGCTGTTGTAGGAATGCAGCATCCGCATGGAAAGTGAAAAATGAACAGATTCACGAATTAACACATTCAATAATATGCTGAGAACGCTACATGTCGAAAACTATGCATTGATACGCGAGACTGACATCTCGCTGGCCGAGGGTTTTGTGGTCATCACTGGCGAGACGGGAGCGGGCAAGTCCATCCTGTTGGGTGCCTTGGGTCTGCTGGTAGGTCAGCGTGCTGACACGCAGGTGCTGGCCGACAAGGAGCGCAAGTGCGTGGTGGAGGCTACGTTCGATATTGCCGACCTTGGGTTGGAACCCCTCTTTGCCCGCTATGATGCCGACTATGACGACACACTGATACTGCGTCGCGAGATTCTCCCTTCGGCCAAGAGCCGCGCTTTTGTCAACGATTCCCCAGCCAGTCTGCAGTTCCTCAAAGAGCTGGGCTCTCATATTCTGGACATCCACTCCCAATACCAGACGCTCACGCTCACCGAGAGCACATTCCAGACGCAGTTGCTGGACACCTTCGCCACAGCCTCGCCGTTGGAAGAGTACCGACAATTGTACCGCTCGTATTCGTCGCTGAAACGGGAGCTGGAGCAACTCACCGCCCGCGACATGGAGAATAACAAGGTGCGCGACTACAACCTTTTCTTGTTCGACGAGCTGAACGCGGCCCGTCTGCAAGAGGAGGAGCAACAGGAGCTGGAGGAGGAGGCCCGTCTGCTGGAGCACGCGGAGGGCATCAAAGAGGCTCTGGGCACCGTTGCAGCCCTATGCGACGGGCAGGATGGCGACGGGGCCATCGCTCGGCTGTCGGCCTCACGCTCGGCGCTGTCGCATGTGGCTTCGTTCCATGAGGGCATAGAATCGCTCTACCAGCGGCTGGACTCATGCCTCATTGAGATGCAGGACATCCTGTCCGAGGTGGCCTCGCTCGACGACAAGATACAATACTCCTCCGAACGCCAGGCCGCAGTGGCCGAACGGCTGGACCTTATCTACCGCTTGCAAAAGAAACATGGGGTGGACACCGTGGCTGCTCTGCTGGAGATACAGGCTCGTTTAGGCGAGCAGCTGAAGGATGCCGAGAACCTCGACGACATGATTCGCGACAAGATGGAGCAGGTCGACAAGGTCTTTGCCCAGATGCAGCAAGCTGCCGACCGCCTTACACAGAGCCGACAGGCGGCTGCCGCCCTCCTCGAAAGCCAGTTGCTCCCCGTGCTTGCCAAGCTCGGCATGGCCTCGGCCCGCATAGTGGCCGACGTGTCTCCCGCAGCCGACTATGGCCCCATGGGCCACGACAATGTGCGTCTGCTTTTCAACGCCAACCAGGGAGGTACTCCGCGCCCTGTGGCCGACGTGGCCTCTGGCGGTGAGCTGTCGCGCCTCATGCTTGCCATCAAGTCAGTGGTGACGCAGCGCAGCCTCCTGCCCACCATCATCTTCGACGAGATTGACAGCGGCGTGTCCGGCGACATCTCTGTCGCCGTGGGCGAGATTATGCGCCGCATGGCGGACCACATGCAGGTCATAGCCATCTCGCACCTGCCCCAGATTGCCGCCAAGGCCTCGCAGCACCTCAAGGTAGCCAAGGCTCTTGAAGGCGAGAGCACCATCTCCCGTATCCGCCAGCTTTCGGCGGACGAACGCGTGACCGAGATTGCCATCATGCTCTCCTCCAATCCTCCCACAACTGCCGCCCTCCAGACCGCGCGGGAGTTGATGCAGACAACCTAAGTTTATTATTAATTCAATACAGGTAGTAACACATAAACGAAAAACAAACATGCTCATGCCTACCATACGCGCTTTCCTCCTTTTTGTCATGGTCCTCTGCAACATGACGGCTTCGGCCCAGTCGTTGCAGCCACCTAAGCTCGACAATCCGCTTCATCTGGACCCTGCGCCTTCCGGCACCTTTGCCGAAATACGCACCAACCATTTCCACAGTGGTATCGACCTCCGTATTGGGGGAGACGACGGTGTGGGCACTCCCGTCTATGCTCCGGCTGACGGCTATGTGTCGCGCCTCCGCATCTCCGCCTACGACGGGGGCAAGATGCTCTACATCAACCATGCCGGCAATATCACCACCGTCTATCTGCACCTTGACGGCTACCATGGGGCCATTGCCGCCTACGTGCGCCGTCTGCAGGCGGCTGGACAATGCTATGCGTTGGACACTATTGTGGAGGAGGGACAGCTCCCCATCAAGCGGGGGCAACTGATTGCCTATGCGGGCAACAGTGGCATGAGCGGCGGTCCACACCTCCACTACGAGGTGCGCAACACCCGCACCCAACAGAGCCTCAATCCACTCAACTACGGCCTCACGCTGGTTGATGTGCAGCCGCCCGCAATTAAAGGCATCCGCCTTCTGCCGGCGGACAAGAAGAGTCGCATCAACAGTGGCAAAGTCCCCTATCAGGTGGATCTAAGCCAAATGTCTGGCCGCTTGGGCACAGCTGTCAATCCCATTACAGTCCTCGGCCGTTTCTACATAGGGGTTTACGCCTCCGACCAGTCCGAAGGCTCCACACAGAACAATGGCTACGAGCGCATAGACATCTGGGTTGACGGGCGCCCTTTTTTCCAGTACAAGATGGATGTCATCACCTATTCCAACACCCGTGCCATCAACGCCCAGCTCGACTATGAACACTACCTCGCCACCCGCCGTCCCTATATCCTCACCCGCCGTTTGGAGGGCGACCTGGTGCGTCCGGCTCGCACTTTTGGCGACGGCAGCGTAGGCTTCATTGCCACCGACACCTCCCTGCACCGCATCACGGTTTCCGTCTCCGACTTCAATGGCAACCGCACTACCCGCTCCTTCTATGTGCGCAACAGCCTGGAGACGCTGGTCCCCATGCACGAGATTCCAGAGCACCCGTCCTATCACCTCTTCTCCGACAGTATCACTATCCGCTGGCCTTTCAGCATCAGTCGTGGCGACTATCAGATTGACATGCCCGCGGGCATGGTGTATTACAACGACCTCATGCTCCATGGCATCCAGAACGACCGCCGCTACATCTCGCCCATTTACACCGTCAAACCCTGGTGCAGTCCCTATCCACCTCACCGCACATGGCAGCTCCGTGTGCCGTTGGTGATAGGCTACGAGCCCGAGCAGCTGGTGATCTGTTCTCTCAAAAATGACAAGCTATCACCACTCCCCACCCGCGTCATAGAGCGTAAGGTGGAAGGCAAACCGGGCCGTTGGCTCGAAGCCGACGTCCGCGTCTTCGGCAACTTTGTGGTGGCCAACGATGTCACGCCTCCATCGCTGAAACCTCTCAACTTCAAGCCTGGCGGCAAGGTGTCGGCACGTGTGTTGCGCATGAAGATGACCGACGACCTCTCCGGTGTGCGCGAATATCGCTGCTTCATCAACGGTGAGTGGGTGCTGGCCGAATTCGACGGCAAGTACTCCCTTCTCACCATAGACCTCAACCAGGTAGACAACTCCGTCACCACTCTCGACCTCCGTCTCTTCCTCACCGACTGCTGCGGCAACGAGTCGGAGCTCTCCTATCAACTGAGAAGGTAGTATTTGACAAATCAAAAGGTGAAAGTGAAATAGATGTGCGTGCGTCTATTTCACTTTTTGCATTCAAGAGCTTGGTGTATCTTTTCAATTAGTAAGAACTCGTAGGTTTCTCTTCCTCCTGCTCTTATTGGAAACCACCAGTCCCAATCACCCTCAAATATGCGGGAACTGTTTGGGTTAGCATTTGCCTTACAGACTCTTGTGAATACCGTTCAGGTTTTACCATTCAGGCTGCAAGGCGTTTTTTTGTTGCTTTTCTGTTCGCTGTAGGTTCGCTCTTTGTATGATAGTTCTTGCTCGTTTGGCAGATCATTTATCCAATGAAAGAGGAAGAAATATTAGAGAAATGTTAGAGAAGTGAGGAAGAAGGAGCGAAGGAAGGGTGGGGGAGGAGGTATGGGCAGCCTGCTGTGCGGTGCCGGATGGCAGTTGTGGGTGGGACAGGAGGGCGGGTGGTCATTCGGCCGGCGCCGCTTCGGTTGGTGCGGTGCTTGGTGTTTGGCGGTGTTTGCTCGTATGTTTGCTGATGAAATAGCCCAGAGCTAAGAGGCCAATCAAAAGGGCAAGGAAGACTATGATGACAGATGACAATCCAGCAATGTTTGCAAGTGAGAGGTCTTTACGGGTATTCTCGACTATCACTGATACCGTTATTATAAAGACAATCAAGGAGAAGGCAATGATGAAACCTAAGACGAGTCTCCAGATGGTTCCCCACCAGTTGTAGTTGAAAATTTGGTGGTAGGTGACAAGATAGTAGAACGGCAATAGCCAGAATGTCCACCCATGGAAAAGGTTGTTAAAAAGGGTGGTGATGAGCATCAGGGTGCTCATGAACAGTTGTATGGTTGCGCTTTCGGGCAGGGAATGGCCTGGACGGCGAGGGGCAAAGTGGAAGAGGAAGTAGGTGGGCAGGACAAGGAAGGTGGAGATGGTTAGCATACCCCAGGCAGGGTGGGCGGATAGCCATTTTATGGCGGTGTAGAAAAGGAATAGTTCTGAATCGGTGGAGGACTGTACGATGGGCTGCTCCCATCCCACGAAGTGATTGATGAGCGAGTAGAAGATGGCCACGATGAAGAGCATGTTGGCCGGAGAATAGCTGGAGCGGCGGTGACCGTCGAGGTAGTCGCTGATAAAGTAGCCCGGACGCAAAAGGAGATGCCAAAGGGTGTGAGGCAGGGAGCGGGAGCCGATGCCCCACACGTCCATGATGTTCAGCCCCACCATCCGCCATGTGATGCGTTTGTCGCCAGCAGTCTGCCCGCAGTTGGGGCAGTAGTTGCCGGTGTAGGTATGGCCGCAGTTGGGGCATTGGTGCTCTTGCAGCTCCATTTGGGGAGGGGTGCTGGGTCGCCGCTGCCAGTCGCGGAATCGGTGATATGCCTCTTTGGGTTTCATCGCGTTTTTCTTTAATAACGGCCAGAGTGTGCTTTTATTGTTTTGGAATAGTAATTCGGTGTATTGTGCAGCACACAAGGTTTTCTGCTGGGGGCTGCAAGGGTAGTGAGACGGGTTGAGCAGTTGTTAAAATGTTATAATGTTAAGGGTTTGTAAGAACAAAATTTTGTGGAATAAAAAAATAGTTGTATCTTTGCAGTCTGTTTTGTGGGAGTGAAAAGTCCCCGAATATGCAATAAAT
>JAEEGL011871370.1_pt1 | contig 19888 bp, 13 predicted proteins | sample 9134231 | NCBI WGS metagenome assembly JAEEGL01 (sample SAMN16246548, study PRJNA631951) | gut metagenome | biome: gut microbiome; feature: rumen; material: fiber-attached | host: Bos | place: Iran: Karaj | collected 2018-10 | reverse complement strand
ATTATTTTCATTTAATTTATTGTTTTGAATTAATGAAATGTATTCAAAACTTGAATTACAAAAAAAATAACCTTCATTATTAATAATTTTTTCTTCTTTTAAAATATTTTTTAATTTTGAATTATTAGAAAATACTTCTATAATATTATTTTTTAAAGATTGTGAATTTTGATTATTTAATCTTAAATCAATAATTACAAATTTATTTTCTTTTTTTATTTTATTTTTACAATTGTAACATTCTTCTTTTTCATCAAAAAAATTATTTTTATTTATTAAATAATTTTTACATTTATTATCCATACAATTTATTTTATTTTTATAAATAAAAGAAGCAACTTCGCAAGGCAAAATTGGAAGAGCAATTAAATTTTCAATATCAAATTCATTAAATTTTTTTTCCAAATTTTCTGAATTTTTTTCAAAAATTTCTAATTTTTTTATTAAAATTCTAAAACTAAAAGGTGTTTCATTTTTAATTTCTTCAGCTAAAACAATAATTTTTTTAAATTCATTATAATTTTGTATTTTTAATTGACTAAATAATAAAGGAATTGTTGAATATTCAGCAGGTAAAAATTTATTTCTATAAAATTTTAAAAAAGCTACTATTAAAAAATAAATAAATATTTTATCATTTAAATTTATTAAATAATCCCACATATGATAAACAATTTCAAGATCATTTTTATTACAAAATAATGTTAATAACCAATTTGTTGCATACATTTCAGGAGTAACAAAATTTTTTTCAAATAAATTATATAATTCTGGTTCGTTATATTTTAATAATAAATTTAATAATTTTGTACTACTTTGAAAAGCAATTAAATTCTTATCAAAATAATATTTACATAAAAAATTATCTATAAAATATGAAAAAATATTAAAAATTCTTTGAATTGTAAGAGTTTTAATTTTTACTGCAATTAAAAGAAAAGTTGCTAAAATTTCATTTAATCCTTGTTTATAATAAATATTATTATAATTACAATAAAATATTAATAAATTTTTTAATATATGTTCAAAATTTGTAAAATTGTATCTTTCTGAAACTCTTGTTCTATTGCAATCATTTGTAATTATTTTTTCATAAATTGAAGAATAATTTTGAATATTAAAATCAAATGTTTCTGAAATTATATTTGTTATTTCTCTATTATTTGAAGATAAAATATTTTCCCAATTGTTTATCATTTTTTCTGATAGCATAGAAAATGTAGGATTGTTTGAAATATTTAAATTTGAATTTTCATCAAATTGAATTTCCATAATATTTTTAATATTATTAATATTGTTAATTATTTTTTATAATAATTAATAATATTATTAAATTAATAATTATTTTTATTTTTTTAGTTAAATTTTTAAATAAAAATGATAATATATTATTATTTATTTATAAAACTAAATTTATAATTCAAAAATATAAATTTATAAATTGTATTGATAATTTATTATTTTTATTTAAGAGTAAATAAAAGACTATTATTAGTATTAATTGTATTAGTATTATATTTATTAAAATTTAATTTTTTATTAATATCATCATTTAATTTATCATATAAATTGAAATTTGTTCCATATTTTTTTTTATATTTTAATATCAAATTATTTATATTTTTATAATATTTTTCAATTTTTTTTTCATATTTTTCAATTTCAAAATTTTTATTAAAATTTTCATTATTAAATTTTTTTTTTAATTCATTTATTTCAGTTTCTAAATTAAAATTTTTATTTTTTATTTCAGAAATTTTTTCATTTATTTTATTAATTTCATTATCTAAATTATTTTTTTTATTTTCTGAATCATTTTCTAATAATTTTTTTTCATTTAATAATTTATTTGATTTTTCTGATAAATAAATGTATTCTTTTTGTGAAGGAGAAGAATTTAATAAATTTTTTTCTATAACTTTTTTTTTATCATTTAAATCATTAATTTTTTTATTTAATAAATTTTTTTTTTCTTCAAATTTTATTAAACTCAAATCATATAATTTTTTTGAAAATATTTTTTGAGAAATTTTTAAATTTTTATTTAAATAATTTAAATTATTTTCTAAAATATTTTCTAAATAATCTAATTTTATATTTAATTTTATAAAATTTGATAAATTTTCTTTATTAAAAATATTTGAATCAATATTAATATTATTTAAAGAAAAAATATTTAATATTTTTTTAGAACAATTTAATAAAAAATTTTTCATCATATAAGAAGTAAATAAATTACTTTTTTCATTAATAAAATTAGCAAATTGTTTTAATAAAATATTTTTTATTTCTGTATGAATTAAATTTAAATTTTTTAATATAAAACTTTTATCATTAAAATCTAATTCAAAATTATTTTCATTATTATTATTATTTTCATCATAAAAATTTGTTAAATAATCTATTATTTTATTTGAAATATTTTCTGAACAATTATAAATATTAATATTACTTAATTCATAATGATAAATTTCAAAATTAAAATTAATATTATTATTTTTTTGATTGTTTATTTTATTGAAAAAAATATTTATTATTTCTTCAATTGTTTCTTTTTTTGAAATTAAATTATTTGTATGAATATTCATCAAATTATTTTCTTCTTCAATCATATTTAAATTTTCTTTGTAAAAAATTTTTTTTTCATTGAATTTTTTATTATTATTTTCTAATAAAATTTCATTATTAATATTATTATTTATTTCATTATTTATATTTTTTAAAATCTCTAAATTTTTTTTCTTTTCAAAAATTTCTTCAATTCGGCTATAAGTTAATTTATATATATCATTATTTTTATTATTAATAATATTTTTTAATTTAATATTTAAATCTTTAATATCTTTTTCAATTTTTTTTAGTTTTAAATTTTGTTTTAAAAAATTTTTTTTATAATTTTTTTTTATATTTTCAATTTCATTATTATATTTTTTTATTATTGAATCATTTTTATTTAATTCCTTTTCTAAATTATTAATTATTAAACCTAAACCTTCTTTTTCATTTAAAATCATTTCATTTTTTATGCTATTTATTTTTGATTGATTTTGAAATATTTTTTCTACATTTTCATAAATTAAAATTTCTTCTTCAGTTGTTGTTAATGAATCATCAATATTATTCATTACAATTAATTTTTTTAATTTATATAATAATATTATTATTTAAAAATAATATTTTTTTTATTATAAATATTAATGTTATGCAATAAAAAAATTATTTTTGAAAAAATTGAACTACAAAATTTTATTAGTAAAGGAATATTAAAAAATAATTATTTAAAAGAAAAAAATATTTTTGAATTAATTTTTTCTTGTTTAAGTTTATATAAATTTGGAAAAAATATAGAAGATATTTTATATAATATTAATATTAAAAATAATTTTAAAAATAAATATTTAAAAGATAATAAAAATATATTAAAAATTGAAATTTTATTTAAATTTATAAGATATTATATAAGTAGTAAAATTAAATATGTTGAAATTTTTTTTGAAATATTAGATATTCATTCTTTATTAAATTTTCTATTTTCTCAAAAAATATTTTCACCTTATTTTAGTATTTTTAATTATACTAATACTTTTTATATACAAAATAATCAAAATAATAATATTGAAAATAATTATTCTTTTTTATATTATTATTTATTTGATATAACTTCAAATATTTTATCTTTTTTATCTAATAGAAGACTTTTAAATATTGGATTTGGTAATAAAAATGAATATAATTTAAATTGTTATTTTTGTAAAAAAGATGCTACTAATATTATTCAAATTAATGATAAAATAATGTGTTATTATTGTTATTTAATTAATTATAAAAAAAATTAATATTATAATTATATAAAAATTTATAAAATTAAAATTAAATTATAAAATGAATAACGATGATTTAGAAACTGTTGAAAAAAAAAATAATGAATATATTAATAAATTTATTAATAATAATGATTTTAATTCATTGAAAAAAATTTTTAATAAAAATAATTTTAATAAAAAATATAATAATTTACATAATGATAATAATAAAAATAAAAATTTTAAATTTAATAATTATAGAAACATATATAAATACTTAAAAAATAATAATAGCTATAATTATAATAATAATAATATTTATGAATATTATTTAAATACTCCGAATTATAATAATAATAATAATGGATTTAATTTTCAAAATTTTCAAAATAAAATTAATATTGAAGATAATAGTTTATTCACCAGAAATTATAATGAAATATTATATACTGAAAGAGAATATAAAGATAAAATAATGAAAGGTAATTTAAAAAATGGAATGTTATTAAAAAATAGAATAAAAAGTAGTTGGGAAAAAAGACGAGGATTATCATATGATGAAAATATGAAAAAAAATTATGAAAAACATATTTATAAATTAAATGAAAATAATTATATTAATAATAATAATGTTAATATTTCTCAAAAAATTTTTGAATTAAATGGAAAAGATATTATAAATAATAATAATAATATTAATAATAATAAAAATAATGAAAAAAATAAATTAATTTTTAGTTATGATAATAAATTACATTTTAAACATAATAATTCAAACTTATTTAATAGTTATAATAATAATAATAGTAATGAATTTCATTATAATAATAATAATAATAATAATAGTTTAAATTATCTTTATAATAATAATAATAAAAATCTTAAATATAAAAATAATAAAGAAAATAAAATATCTCATAATAATGGTAATATATATAATATTGAATTTATATTAAAAGAATTATAAATAATTTTGTTTAAAATTAATTAATATAATAGATTATAATAATATTATTATTATTATTGGAAAAATTTCATAAAATCATCAAAACTTATTTCTTCTTTATTTTGAGCTATTTTTTTAAGAGTTGTTTCTAATTCCTCACTTAATTCAAATTCTTTTCTTAAAATTTCTTGTATTCTTGATGTATTAATAGTTCCTTTTAATTCAGGGTCACCTCCTAGAGCAACAAAAGCATCTCTTGCTTCTTTTTTTAATTTTTCCTTATATTCAATTTTTTGTTTTGCTATTATATATTTAAAATCACTTTCATTTATATATCCCTTATTTGCAACATCTGCTTCTGACATCATTGCACTTAATTCATCATGATTTGGATAAATATCTAATGAATTTAATATAAATTTTAATTCCTTCATATCAACTCCTCCATCAAGATTTTTATCAAATAATTCAAAAATTTCTTTTATTTTATTTTCTTCATCTTTATCTAAAGATTGAATGTATTCTTCATATGTTTTTGGAGAGAAGTTTTCATTGTTTTTTGGTTTATCATCTTCTTTGTCAAAAGAATCATCGTTATTAGTTGTCATATTTATTATGTTTTTATTCTAATTTAAGTTTTAAATTTATTTATTTTATAAATTAAATGAATTTAAAATATATTTAATTTTAATTTAAATAAAAATTTTTATTATTTAAATTCTAAACATGAATAAATAATTTTAATTTTTTATATATTTTTATTTATAATAATATTCATACAAATTAAAATTTTTATTTTTATTAAAAAATAATTTATAATTTTACATATATATTGAAATATTATTCTAAAATATACATTTTAAAATAATTAATAAAGATTTGCAACTGTATCTTTATTTCCAAAATCAATATATTTATAAGATAATTTTTTTTTATGATATTTGAATTTTATTTCATTAAAATCTTTATGAATATTTCTTTGAATTTCTATAATTTTTTTTTTAAAATCTTCAAATGAATCTTCATATTTTAAATTTTCACTACAAATTGGACAAATTTCTTCATTTTTTATTACCCAATCTTCCCAACAATTATCATGAAATTTATGTTCACAAATAATTTTTTTAATAGAATCTTTAATATGATTTTTTTCATCAATATTGTTTTCATTTAATTTAGACATACAAATAAAACAAATATTATCAATTAAATTTTTTTTATTTTCTTGATTTTTTTCTTCTTCAAATTCATTTAAAACTTTTTCCATTTTTTTTAATTTTTTTTCATCATTTTCATTTAATCTTTTTCCTCTAATTAAACTTATTATATATAATGCCACTAATATAATAAAAGCTATTCCAAAAAATATAAAAAATCCAATTCCAACCCAAAAACTAACACAATCATCACAATGATCCATATAAAAATAAAGATCTTCAAATAAATTATTTAAATATTCAAAATTTTCATTTCTAATTTTTGAACGAACTTTTGTCATTATTAAATTTTGTTCACTCTCTGTAAATTTTTTTTTAACTTCTTTTCCTACAGAAATAATATCATATTCATCATCAAGTGAAAATAAAATAATAATTAAATTATCTTCTTTAATATTTGCATTATTTTGTATTAAATAATATTTAAATTCTTTTATAAATTGAGCTAATCCAACACGTAAATAATTAAAATCTGGGTCTAAAGAATTAACAATAATAGTAAAAGTATTAAATTTATAATCATCATAAACTTGTTTTAATTTATCATTTAATTCATCTAATAATTCTTCATCATCTATATAATTTGTTGGGTCAATAACAGAAAAATCTGCGTTTGAATTTGTTTCTTTTAAATAATATGCTAATATATATCCATCCCATTTATCAAATTCTTCAGGATTTTCCATTATTTCATTTAAAAGATTTTCGGAATTATCTTCTGAACAATAAATAAAAAATATTAAATATATTTGAATAATAAATAAAAATGTTTTATTTTTCATATTTAATAATTTTTTTAAAGATAAATAATATTAATAATTAAAATAATTTTATGAAAAGACTTTTAATAAAAAAATAAATTTAAATTTGATAATATTTTTTAAATTAAATATTTAATATGGACGAACAAAACGAAGATGAAATTAATGAAATTAAAGAACAACAAGAAGCATTTAAAATCTTTGATTTTAATCATGATGGAAAATTAAATACAGAAGAAGCATATTGGGCATTTTTATCATTAGGTTGTGAATTTTCTGAAGAAGAAGTTAGTAGTATAATTAATCAATATGGAAAAGATGGATGTTTAGATTTTGATTCTTTTTCAAATTTTTTATTAAAAAGAAGTAAAGATAGTGAAATTGAAGAACAAATAATGGAATGTTTTACTGAGATGGATAAAGATCATGATGGAAAAATAGGTAAAAAAGATTTGAAATATTTATTATATAGTATCGGAGAAAAATTGACAGATGAAGAAATTGAAGAAATTATTAATCAAACTGATACAACAAAAGAAGGGTTTATTCATTATAAAGATATGATAAGATTATTATTATCAAAATAATATATTATTTAATGTTTTTTTCTTATAATTTATAATAATATTATTATTAATTAATATATCATATTAAATTTTCATAAATTAAAAAATAAAAAAAATTGAAAATTAAATAAAAGTAATCATTTATATTATTTTTATATTTATTTAAATTATTTATAAAAAGAAATAAATATTCAATTTTATATATATAATATACTTATACAATATTATCACATATGATAACTTTATTTTTAGGTCTGATCAAAAATTTTTTTATATTTAAAAAAATTTTTTTATCATTTAATTTTATATATTTTTTATTATTTATAATTTTTAATATAGCTTGTAATTTTTTTTTTATATTAAATATAATTATTGATTCAGCATCAATAAAATTTGATTCATTTAATTTATTAATGGTTACTAATATATATTTATTAGTTGTTTTATAATACACAATATTAATTAATTCTAACATATTATTCTTATTATTAACTTTCATTTGAGTTAATAACATTTTTTCTTTTAAATTTTCATGTGAAAATTTTAAAAATTCATTTATATTATTTTTATTATCTTCATAATTAATAACTGAATTATTAAAAGTAATTTTTATTGAAATTAAATTACTAAATATTTTTTTATTTTTATATAAATCTAAAAAATTATTAAATGTATAAATATCTAAATCTCCTAAATTTAAAATTTTTATTCTTTCATTTATAAGATTATTTATATTACATTTATAAAATTTTAATTTTAAAGATAAATTTTCAATTTTATTTTTGTTATAATTTATTTGATTTAATAAATCATTAATAATTGGAGTTAAATTTGAATTAAATTTCAAATTAGATGAAATTATTTTAAAAGTAGTTAAATTAGAATTTTCAATCATAATAATAATATTAAAAACAAATTTTAATATAATATTTATAAAATATTGATTATCTAATATTATAGTAGGCAAATTAATAAAAAAACAAAGTTCATGATATTTATCTTTATTTTTTAATAATAAATAAAAAAATTTATTCATATTTATTTCAAAATATTTTAATAAATTATTATTTAATATATAATAATCTATATCTTTATTTTGATTGTCGTTATAAATAATATTTTTTTTTGATTGAAGATTATAAAAATTATCTTTTTTTTTCATATCATTTTGTAATTTAAATAAGCTACAAGGAGAATAATATTCATCTGAATTGAATAAACTTATTCTTAAAGTTTGCAAATTATTTTTAAATGAAATTAATAAAAATTTATCAAATAAATTTGTATCTAATGAATTAAATTCAATATTTAATTCAATTAAATTAGTTATTTTTGTAAAAAATGTTAAAAAATTAAAATCAAAATAAATAATATCCATATTTTTTAATAAAATTTCAATTTCTTTTGAATAATTATCAGGAATTATTAAAGATAAAATATGTAAATGATTAATTTGAGAAATAAAATATGAAAAAATTATTATAGTTTCAAAAGGAAAATTATTATTTTTTATATAATCTCCGATTATCATATTTATTGTTATATCATCATTATAAAAATTATTAATATAACTTTCATTAACAAAAAAATTAAATGATTCATTATTTTTAATATAATTAAAACTTGAATTTTCATCGCAACTTGTTTTAAGCATACTATAATTTAAAGTTGTATTAGTTGAATTTTCTTTATCATTATAAAATTTATTAAAAGATTTATTTTTTTCTATTAGAGAAAAATAATTATTATCTTCATAATAATTTTTATAATAATAATTTAATATACTTATTTCCTCTTCTGGAATATTAAATATATTATTTGAATTAATATTATTTTCATAATTCGTAGATCTTAATTGTAAATTATTTTTATTACATTTTATAATTTTTATAATTTCATTATTAAAAATTATATTTAAATCATTTTTTAAATTATTGTCAAATAAATCTATAAATACATCAAATGTTATTGGAAAAATCATATCAAAATTTAATAATATTATTAAAATTTCTAATTGTTTTTTTAAATTTGTGTTTGATAATGGTAAAATTATTTTTTTAATATCTAATAATTTACTAATAATTATAATTAATTCGATAGGAATTTCATATTTTATTTTTTTATTAATTAATTTTTTAGGATAAACAAAAGTTATAATATTTTTATTATTACTATTTTTTATATATTTATACATTTTGATTATATCAATACTTTTAAAATCAAAATTATTAATTTTATTTTTTAAATTATTAAGGTCTTTAATTTTATAATCTTTTTCTAAATTTAAAAAAACAAAACATAAAATTATACATAAAATTTCTGTATTTTCTTGATTAAATTCAAATTTTGAATTAAAATTTTTAGATAAAAATTTATTTACTGTTTCATTAAGTTTATTTTTATTATAATTATAATTTTGTTTATATAATGAGCATTGATCTTTAATAATTTGAAATTTATTTTCAGATTCATTATTAGGAATTAATTTTTTATAAAATAATTTTATTACTGAACCAATTTTTTCATCATCATTAATTAACATTGAGTTAGCTAAATAAGTATTATATTCTTCATATTCTTTTTTAGAAATAAATTTTAAATTATTTTTTTTTGATATAGAAAAATAATTTATTTCCATATTTAAATATTTTTAATAAATTTTAATATAATTTATATATATAATTAACTATAAAATAAAAATAATAATTATAATAACTTTCATAAATATATATAAATATAAATATATATATTTATTTATATTTGCTTTTTATATAAAATCACAATAATAAAATAAAATAAAATAATTAAACATACCTAAATTAACTTAAGGGATTTCTAATATTTTAAAAATTATATCATTTAATTTACATCTCATTTCTCCTTTTATTTTTAATGTATCATCTTCTCTCATATATAAAATACTTCCATTTGTACTTTTTAAATCTTTATAAAAAAAATTTTTATTTTCTTTACTAAACATAATTATTCCATGTTTTTTACTTATACTATTATTATTTATAAATATTTTATTTTCATTATTTCTTCCTATTGTTATTGGAGTATCATCTTCATTAAATTCATAATTATTTTGTTTATTATCCTCATAATCAACTTTAATATTTATAAATTTTTTATTATTTGTTTTTTCTTTTTGATTAATAGTTAATAAACATTTTCCTATTATTATAAAAACATCTTTATTATTGTTATTAAAATAGTAATTATTTTCAATTAAATAATTTATATTATAATTACCATTCATTAAATGTAAGAAATAATCGTTAGTTATTTTACTATAATAAATATTAAATATTCTTCCAGTTGAAGAAGGAGAAGGTTTATTTACATCATTATTTGAAACATTAATAATATAATCATTATAATATGTATTTGTATAATCTTTTTCGCTTAATATTCCAAAAAAAGTTTGTCCATCTTTTTTATTTCTTAATCCATTTATGAGCCCATTTCTCGTTATTATTAAATCATTATGAAAAAATAATTCACCTGTTAATAAAAGTTTTAATCTAGGTGAAGATTTTTCAGAAAAATCAAAATTTGAAAAAGAAATTATTGATAATTTTGTTTTATAATTTTTTTTTAAAATTATTTGGTCATTATTTTGGCTGTTATTTAATGGAAGAGATGAAGTTGTATTTTTTTTAATAAAATTATATTTATCTTTTTGTTTTTCTGTTCTTAAAGTGGAATTATTTGTAATTACATCTTGTTTTTTGATTTCAGGTGATTGACAACATTCCTATAATTAAAAAATAAAAATAATATTAATGATAATTATACAAAAATAGAATTAAGCATATTTTTATTTTTTATTTATTTGATTTTATATTTTAATATAAAATTTTTTTTAATATACAATTATAATAATAATAATTAAAAAAATTTATAATATAAAAGAAAATTATTATTATCTATAAATTATTAAATAAAAATTAGGTTTTCAAAAATTAATTTTCAAGATCTTCAGGTCCTACTTGTATTAATTTTTCTTTTCCTTTTGATAATCTTTCTATTCTACATTCATCACTTTCTTTTAAAAAATTATCTGTAACCCAATATTGAAATACTGAAGTAATTACAGGAATAAATATCATAACAACAACTAATTCTAATTTTGGATAAGGTTGCAATTTTTCAAGAATTAAATTCCCAAATTTTTTAAAAAACTTATTACCTCCAATTAAAATTATATAATTTATAAATTTTGAAATCGAAGTAATTAAACACCAAATACCCATTTGAGAGGCCCATATAGAATAATCAATTGTATCATCTCCAAATTCAGTTGTTCCAATTGCATAATAACATCCAGATAATAAAGTATCAATTTTTAATTTTCTAGCAATTATTTCAAAACTTCTAATTAAAATATATTGAAATAAAACCCCAATAGTAGTATCTAATAAAACATTATCTAAATACCAAACACATGCATCTTCATCATTTTCTTTTGATATATAAACAGCTATAAATAAATTTATAAAATGTATCAAAAATGTAGAAATCCCCTGTTTAGATATATCTAATAGCCATATTCTTATTGAACGTTTTGGATGTTCAAATTGACGTTTTAATATTAATGAACCAAAACACATACAACCTAAAGTAAATTGAACTAAAAATCCAAAAGGTCCAAATAATTCACATTTATTAGATTCTTCGGTTGGAACATTTCCCATTTTAATAATTTTATATAAATTTATTTATTTTATTAATTTGATTACAATTTGAAATTTGAAAATATAAATTAATTAATAATAATATTTATTTAATTAAGTGTTTATATTCAAAAATAATGAAAGAAAAAGCGATTTTTTATTCTCAAAGAAAAAATATTGATTTAGATGATGGTAAAAATGATAATTCAAATTCAAAAAGAGCAAAAAGTTTTTTAATAAAAACGTTTGAAAAAATTTTTTTAAATGAAGATGATAATCAAGAAGAAGAAAATATAATTGAACCTTATCAATCAAATTTAGTAGAAAAAAAAAGAAGTATTTTAAGAAATATGATTAGTTTAAATAAAAGAAAAGAATGGAATTTTTTTACAAAAAATTTTAAAGAACAAGAAAAAAAGAAACAAAGTTCATTATATCTTTTTAAATCTATTTTTAATATTAATAGTGATTTTGTAATAATATGGAAAATGACATTTGCAATATTTTATATATTTTTTGTTTTTTTATATTTTTTTAAATACTTTTTTTTAGAATTAAGTGTTAAATCAGATAATGAAAAAGATAAAAAAATACTTTATTTATATTATATAATAAATTACATGTTTTTTTTAGAATTTTTAATAAGTTTATTAATTTTAATTTTTAGTAATGGTTCACTATTATCAAAAATAAAAATTCCTTTAAAATTATATTGTGCAATTCCTTTTCCATTAAATAAAAAATATTTATATTATATTTTACCAAAATTTATTAGAATAGACATATTTGATAAACCATTTGATAAATTAGAAAGTTTTATAAATATAGTAATAAATAATTACATTCAAAATTATTATTCTAAAATTTTTTTAACATATACTAACCATATGACAAAATATTTAATAATTTTTTTATTATATGCTCATTGCACAGGTTGTGTATTAGCTTATTTTCAAGTAGATAACGATGATGAATTAAAAGGTTTTTACCATTCAGCTTTATATTATACATTAGAAACTTTTACTACAATTGGTTTTGGTGATTTTGGTCCAAGTAATAATAAAGCAAGAATAACATGTATAATTAATTTATTTATTGGAGTTAATTTATTTTCTTTAATAACATCTAATATTAATTATTTAAATGTAAAAATTACAACTTTTAATCGTTCGACTAATTTTGTTCAATTATTTGAAAATTTTTTATTTGAAATTCAATATTCAACTGGAAAAGTTTTACATTTAGATTATGAAAAAATTATTTATAAAGAATTATGTTTTAGAAATAAATATAATTTTAATGATATATTAAATAAATATCCTGATATATTTAAATTAATAAAATATAATTTAAAAGAAAATGTAAGAGAAACAATATTTGATAATTTAAAATTAGAATATTATATTTTTTTTAAAGATTTTAATGATGATTCTTTTATGTATGAAATATTTGAAAAATTAAATCCAATAATTTATAATAAAAATTCAGAAATTATTTCTTATGGAGAAAAATTAGATAAATTATATTTTTTATATAGTGGTGAAATATTTATTTTTAAAGGAAATTATAAAAATTATTTATTATATGAATATAATCAATCTACTATTTTTGGTGATTATGAATTTTTATTTGAAATTAATTGCGATTATTCAGTTAGAAATCACTTAAAAAGACAATGTTTTTGTTTTTATTTAAATAGAAAAGATTGGAATGATATTATTAAAAATCATATTTTATCAGTTAAAAAATTTATTAATAATAGTGTTAAAAAAAAGTTATTTCAAAAAAGTAAATTTAATATTTTAGATAATAAAAATAAAAATGTTTATGAAAAAAATCAATTTATTAATATTGTTAATCCATTTTCAATAAAAGAAAATAAATATAAAAATTTAAAAAATAAAATTAATAATATTTGTAATAAAATAGATTTATTAAAAAAAAATATTATAGAAAAAGAAAATAAATTAATTATATTAAAATCTCAAATAATTAAAAATATTCAATAATATTTTTATTTTATATAAATAATATTTTATTTAATTTATTTTTTAATATAAAATTCACATAAAAATTTTAACTAAAAAAATAAAAAATTATTATTTATTTTTTTAGTTAAAAAATATAAATTTCTTATTTGATAAATAATATAAATTTAAATTATAAATTTATGTCTTTTTCTTTCAAAAAAATTTCTGATGAAATTTCTTTTTCTGGTTCTTTTCGATTTAAAAATTTACAATTTAGTCCACTTTTAATGAAAAATTCAATTGATTTTTCATTTAAAAATAAAGAAAATATTAATTCAATTCGAATTTTAAATAGTTCTTCATCAATTAATTCATATTCAAATAATAATAAATTAAATAATAATTTACTAAATTCTCTTCAAGAAACATGTGAAAATTCAAAAAAAATTAAAAATTTTTGTTTTAAAAATGATAAATTTTTTTTATCTAAAATTAATAATATTAATACAAATTTAGATAATTCAAATTTTGATTTTAATATTCAACAAAAAAGTTTATTATTTCAAAAATATGAAACATTTAAATTAGATAAATTATACGTTTTAAATAAAAAATTAAATTATTTTCCTTTTATTGATTTACCAGATAAATTACAAATTATAACAATTATTGATTCTAACGAATTAATTGAAAAATTATTTTTAAAAAATAATAACTTTATTAATAATAAACCAAACACAATAATATTATCAAATATTTTATTAAGTAGATATAAATTTATAAAATTAAAAGATAAATTAAAATTAAATGATGCCTTAAAAGAAAAAATTAAAAATTTAAAAGAATTAGTTATTTATCATTTAGAACAAATTCAAAAAAATATTCAAACTATTCAATTTAATTATTCAAATAAAAAAAATGAAAATTTTGAAAGTTTATTAATAAAAATAGCAGAGAATATTGATGATATAAATTTAATATTCGATTTTTGTTTAAAAAAGAAAAAATTAAATAATAATGAAAATATTATTTCAATTAAATTAAATGAAACAGAAGTAAATAATAATAATAAAAACATTATTAAAATAAATAATGAAAAAAATAAAGATAATGAAATATTTAAAATTTTAGAAGAAAAATTAGAAAAAAGAGAAGGTCCTTTAATTTTAAATTCAAATTTATTACATCATTATCAATTAAAAAAAAATTTAATTTGTCAAATATGTAAAAAAATATTTAATAATCCATGTGCTTTAGGAGGACATATGAGTAGAAGACATCCACATAAATCATTAATATATCAAAAAAAATTAAATATTAGAAATAATAGAGTTGAATTTAGACAAGCTATTTTAGATGCTAAAATTAATTTAACTGAAAAATATGGATATGATTATAAAACGTTAATTAATAAAAAAAATGGAAAATTATTTATCAAAAAATTAATAATAGATAATAAAAGAGAATATATTGAAATACTTAAAAATATTAAAAATAATAGAGGATTAAATGAATGCAGTTATTTATGTAAAAAAAGAAAAAGTGAATAATATTTGATAATATTTAGTTATAAATTTAATTTTATTATAAATAATTAATAATTATTAATTGAACATTTGAAAAACAATTTTTTAAATAAATAATTTTAATTTTATTTTAAATTTTATTTTTCTTAATAATATTTTTATAATTATGTCTGAATTTATAAAAAGTTCAATCTCTCCTTTAAATACTGTAATGTCATCAAGATCAAAAAAAACATCAAAATCTAAATCATTAATTGGAAAAAAAAATATTTCAATACGTAATGAACCAGATTATTTAGAAGAATATATTTCATATCATTCTAAAATGTTAAATCAACCTATAATAAATTTAACCAATTATCAAAATTCTTTAGATGTTCAATTTCCAGTTCCAAATAAAACAAAAATGGAGCTTAAAATATTAACCTATCCAATAATTTTAGAAACTTTACATCAATGTAGTTCTTTTTCAAATAGTAAACGTAAATATATATATCAATATTTATATAGTCTACCTTATAATAAAGAATTATATAAAGAATTTGCATCAAAAGGAATTCATCCTTTTTTTAGATTTTTACCTAATACATATCCTTTAGAAGATAAAAATTTATCAAAACAATTTCAAAAATTATGTTCTGCTTTAGCTTATTATAGCATAGAAGTAGGTAATATTTATTTTTTACCTGATTTTGTTTTTCCTTTTTGTAAATGTTTCCCAAATGAAAATCATTTTTTATTTGAATTATTAATTGCTTTTATTTCAAATATTTGTAGTTATTGGTTTGAATATTATCCTGGTTGTCCTTTATTTCATTGTAAATTAGGTGAAAAAATAATAAAACATGAAAATATTAATTTATATGAGAAATTAAAAAAAATTTTTATTGTTACTAATAAAACTAATATGAAAATTACTGAATTAATTTGGAGATTTATGAAATTTCTTTTTAGTGAAAGTTTAGTAAAAGAACATTGGTTACAATGTATTGATTTTTTGATATGTTTTAATTATAAACCTGAAATGATAATTTATTTAGCAACTGCGTTTATATTAAAAAATGGAAATGAAATTATTAATTGTGAAGAAACTAGCGAAAGTTTAAATAAAATTTTATTTGAAATTAATCCAAAAATTACAAATTTAACATCAATTTTTCATTCAACACTTATTTTATATGAAAAATATAATAGATATCAATTATATAATTATAAACCTTATTTACCATTAATGCAAAAAAATAATTATAATATAAAATTTAGTTTACTTTTTCCTAAAGATTGTATTGATGGTTTGAAAAATATATTAAAAGATACAGCAAAAATGGATAAAGAATATTTAAAAGAAAAAGAAAAATATAATAATGATGAAAAACAATTAATTAAAGAATTGTTGTTTGAAGAAGAAAAAACTAGAAGATTAAAAAGTTTAATTAATAAAGAACAAGAAAAAGATAGATTAATGAAACATGATTTGGGAAATAAAATTAATTTATAAATTTTTTTATTTTTTTATTATTAATTTACAATTATTTAATAAATATAAAATTCTTTATAATAAATAATCTATTTTATTTAGTTATTAAATATATTTTTTAATTTTATTTAAATTTAAATATATTTATTTTATAATTTCTAAAATACAAAATATGAATTATTTAAAATTTGAATAATCTTAAAATATTTAATAAAATTTTTATATATATAAAATTATTTTAATTTTTTATTCAAATATATTAATATATTTTTTTTCTGATTCTTTTTTTTTTGAACAATCCAATTTTTTATAATCATTATCAATTCTACTTTTAATTAATTTTTTAAAATCTTCATAACTAATTTTTCCTTCTTTATCTGCTTTAATTCCATCTTTTATTTTTTTATCTAAAATTTTTCCATTATAATAAATTTTTATATAATATTTATTATTATTATCTTTATGTAATTCAAATATTAAATTACTTGCAAAAGTAGTAATTAAAAAATAAAATGTTTCATCATCTTCCAAACTTTTATCAATTAATTCTTTAATATAATCTTTATCTAAAAAATTACTTATGAAATTTATAATATTTTTATCATGTGCTGAAAAAACAGTAAATTTTTTATTATTATCAGTTTTTAAAAATTTTTGATTATTAATTGCTTTATCAAATATTTTTAATAAATTTTTTAAAAAACTACTTCCTTCAATTTTAATTAGTTTTTCATCATCAAATAAAGCCGAATACCATTTATTTAATTTTTTCTTTTTTATTAAATTTTTAGCATCATTTGATAAAGAATTAATATTTTTTCCAAAATGATAAGAATAAACAAAAAAAATCTTTACAATTTGATCTAATTTAATTTTAGGATCATAAAAAGAATCATTTTTTAATTTAACATCTAAAAAATTTATAAGTTCATCTATATTTTTTTCTATTTCTTCATTTGATATATTATATAATTTTTTATCATTATGGTAAATAATATTATCTAATAAAACATTTTTATACATACATATTTTATTAGCAAAAAACATTTTATCTTTACTACTATCAATTACATTTAATGTAATTTCTTTTGGAAAATCATTTTTAAAATAACCTTCTACAATTGGAGCTGAATCATTATTTATAATATTTTTTAACTCTTTATTTTTATATATAATTTTTGTTACATATCCTGGATAAAGACCTGATAAAAATCCTTCAGCACTAAAAATTGTTCTTTGATATTCTGTTGAAAATATTTCAAATTCAGATTTTTTATAATTTTTAGATAAAAATTTTAATTCATTTATGTACTTATCTCTTATTATTTTTCCTAATTTTTGTTCCTGAATTAATCCATTTGGAGTTAATTTATCTTCTATTCCAAAAAATTTATTTAGTTTACCATTAGGATAGTTCGTTGCTGTTCTTGCACCATGTCTATTTATTTCTACAACATATACTAATTTACAATTATTATATATAATGAAAAATATAAGAAAAACGAATAATTTAATTTTAAACATTTTATTTAATAATATTATAAATAAATTATAAATTATATGAAAAAAATATTTATAATTTTTATATACTATTTATATATATAATATACAAAAAAAAATTATTCTTTTAATTCATTAATTTTATTTTTTAATTCTTCTATTATTGTTTCGCTTATAATATAATTATTATATTGTATATCTTCTAAAATTTTTACAAAAGGTTCTTTTTTTTTATCTTTAATTTTATTTATTTCTAAAACAATATTTTCTTCTTTTTTTTTCGAAACTAATTTAAAATATTTATCCAATATTTCATTATTGTTTCCTAAATATTTTAATCCTTCTTTATAAATATCTAATAATTCACTAAAATTATAACCATTTTTTGGTTTATTATTTATATCATTTAAATTTTTAATATTTTCCATTAAAATATTTTGAATATCAAATTTTTTTTGAATTGAATTTTTAATTGAATTTCTTTTTTCAAATAAATTATTTTCTTTATTTAAACGATTCATTCTAAAAGTTGATAAACTTCTATTATAATTATTTATATCATTTTTATTATTATTAAAAATGTTTATTTTATTGAAAAAATTATTATTTTTAGTTTGTTCAAAAGATTGTAAAATTTTTATTTTTTGTTGTTCTCTATATTTATCATCAGCAATAAAAATATTATTTGTTGAATTACTTTTATTATTATTATATTTTTTAAATTTTAATGAATTATTTAAATATGTGTTTTGAAATATCGTTCTATTTTTTAATGAATAATGAATATAATTTTTAATAAAATTTGCTTTTACATTTTCAGATTTTGGAACGAAATTTTGTTTTAAAATATTATTCATACTCAATGATTTTGAATGATTTAATAATTTTTTAATTAAAATATTATTATTAATAATTTCTTCATTTTCATTAATTTCTTTATTATTTTCATTATTTTTTTGTTTTTTTTCTACATTTTTTATATTTTTATCAGTTTTTAATTTTATCGATTTTCTTCTTTTATCTAATGTTATATTTTCTTCTTTATTTTCATTATGTTCCATTTCTTCAGCTTTTCTTCTTTGTCTTTCTTCATTTACAATTTTATTTTCTTCTTCATTTAATTCTGATTGTTTTTTCTTTACTATTAATAAATATTTTTTTCTTGATTTACTTGCTAATAAACTTCTTCCTTTGTCTTCTATTTCCCAATTTTCTTTTATTTTCTTTTCATGCTCTAATTTTGAATTATCTACAATAAATCCTAAACTATTTGAACTAAATACTCGAATTGTATAGCCAAATTTTTTAAGAATTTCGTTATTATTATTATTATTATTATTATTATTATTATTATTATTATTATTATTATTATTATTATTATTATTATTATTATTATTATTATTATTATTATTATTATTTTTATTATTATTATTATTATTATTT
>JAEEGL010778124.1_pt1 | contig 19888 bp, 15 predicted proteins | sample 9134231 | NCBI WGS metagenome assembly JAEEGL01 (sample SAMN16246548, study PRJNA631951) | gut metagenome | biome: gut microbiome; feature: rumen; material: fiber-attached | host: Bos | place: Iran: Karaj | collected 2018-10 | reverse complement strand
GCTGTATAGCAGTGATAGGCTGGATGAGCGCCGGTACAGAGGGCAGTTTCACCAATGCGCTCTTACAGGCGCTGGTAAAGAAGTTTCATTTTTCTCTGGACACGCCCTGGGCGGATCTGGACGAAAAAATAAGAGATATACTGATCAACGGCACAGACATAGAAGTGGATGTGCACTACCAGGGCCAGCGAGGCTACGGCGTATATCCGATTGCTTTTGAAGGACTGATAAAGAATGTGGAGCGCAGGTACAGGGAGACGGGCTCGGAGATGAGCCGCGCCGAGTATGAGAAGTTCATGAGCATCACTGCCTGCGATGAATGCAAGGGCATGAGGCTTAAGAAAGAATCCCTGGCTGTGACTCTTGATGATAAAAATATTTATGAGATCACAAGCATCTCCATAGGGAAGCTGAAGGATTTTCTTGATAATATGAAGCTTTCAAAGCAGCAGCACCTGATAGGAGACCAGATAATCAAAGAGATCAAGAGCCGTGTAGGCTTCCTCGTGGAAGTAGGCCTGGAGTATCTCTCCTTATCAAGGGCTACGGCAACCCTTTCCGGCGGCGAAGCCCAGCGTATAAGGCTGGCAACACAGATAGGAAGCGGTCTGGTGGGAGTGTGCTATATACTTGACGAGCCTTCCATCGGCCTGCACCAGAGGGATAATGTAAAACTGCTGGGTGCCCTGAGAGGTCTGCAGAGTCTCGGAAACACTCTGATAGTCGTGGAGCATGACGAGGATACCATGCGTGAGGCCGATTACATAGTGGATGTGGGACCGGGAGCCGGAGAGCACGGCGGACAGATAGTAGCCTGCGGCAGTGTGGAAGATATCATCAAAGCTAAAGACTCCGTGACAGGCCAGTACTTAAGCGGTAAGAAGAAGATAGAGGTTCCTTCGGTAAGGAGGAAGCCTAAGGGAAAGATCTCGGTATTCGGAGCACAGGAGAATAACTTAAAGAATATCAACGTTGATTTCCCGGTGGGGGTTTTTACCTGCGTGACCGGTGTATCGGGTTCGGGCAAGAGCTCGCTGGTGAATGAGATACTCTACAAGGTGATGGCCAGGAAGCTGAACCGTGCTTTCACGGTGCCCGGCAAGTATAAGAAGATCAGCGGTATGGAGCAGCTGGATAAGGTGATAGCCATAGACCAGTCTCCGATAGGCAGGACGCCCAGGTCCAATCCGGCTACCTATACAGGTGTCTTTGACATGATAAGGGATCTGTTTGCGAATACCCAGGATGCGAAAGCCAAAGGCTACAAGAAGGGCTGTTTCTCCTTTAATGTAAAAGGCGGCAGATGCGAGGCCTGCAGCGGTGACGGTATAGTCAAGATAGAGATGCACTTCCTGCCTGATGTGTATGTGCCCTGCGAAGTCTGCGCCGGCAAACGTTATAACAGGGAGACTCTGGATATCAGATATAAAGGAAAGAACATCTCCGATGTGCTGAACATGACGGTGGAGGAGGCACTCACATTCTTTTCGGCAGTACCCTCCATACGCAATAAGATAGAGACACTCTATGAAGTGGGACTGGGTTATATCCGCCTGGGCCAGCCCTCCACGGAACTGTCGGGCGGCGAGGCCCAGAGGATCAAGCTGGCAGCGGAGCTCTCCAGACGCGCCACGGGCAAGACAGTGTATATATTGGACGAGCCCACCACGGGGCTGCATTTTGATGATGTGAAGAAGCTCATAGGCATCCTCCACAGGTTGACGGATGCGGGAAATACCGTTATAGTTATAGAGCATAACCTCGATGTCATTAAAAATGCGGACTACATCATAGATATGGGTCCCGAAGGCGGTGACGGAGGCGGTACGGTGATAGCAACCGGTACGCCCGAGGAAGTGGCAAAGAAGAAAGAATCATATACGGGACAGTTTATCAAGAAGATGCTTAAATAAAAGGGGAAGAGCCTATGTTCTGTCAGTTGTTCGGTAAGTTTCTTGTTAAAAAAGAGGTCATAAACGAAGAAGACTATCAGCTCATCATCAAGGAGCAGCTGCATGTAAGAGTGCGTCTGGGCACTATAGCAGTGGTAGAAGGCCTGCTCACCGAAGACCAGGTGGAGGAGATCAACAGGGAACAGCAGCAGCTGGATAAGCGTTTTGGCGACATAGCCGTATCGAAGGAGTTGCTTACCGAGGACCAGGTAAGAGACCTGCTGAAGAAACAGGGTAATGTATATATGCAGTTCGTGCAGCTTCTCACGGATATGACGGATATGACTGCAGAGGACGTAGAGGATTATCTGGAGGATTTCCGTAAGGAAGCAGGCTTTACCGAGACAGAGATGGCATATTTAAAGAGTGACGACATAGACCAGCTCCTTCCGGATTTTGTCATCACTTCAAAGACACATGTCAGGGACATTGCGGGACTGGTGATCAGGAATATCAACCGTTTCATCACCAGGGACTTCTATATAGAAAAATCTTCGAGACGAAAAGAATACAAATACTCACATCTTGCATATCAGGGACTTACAGGCGATCATAAGATATTCATAGGATTGGCACAGGCTGAGGATAACGGGGCTTTCTTAAAAGTGGCTTCCGGTTTTTCCGGCGTGCCCATGGATGATGTATTTGAAGATGCTTATGATTCGGTGAGTGAGTTCATCAATGTGACCGGCGGACTCTTTGCAACGGCAATGAGTGACCAGCATGTAACGCTGGAACTGGAGCCGCCCCTCGGTTTTGTTGACCAGACGGCTACCGGAGATTTTTATGTGATCCCTCTTGTAATAGAAGATAAGAGGCTGGATCTGATAATAGCTGCGGATACCGATTTCAACGGAGGCGAAAACCCTATAGAAATGGGCGCCGTAAAGGATGTCAGCGACCAGTACGAATCCGTAGGCAAGGGAACCATACTGATCGTGGATGATTCCAGGATGTCCAGGACGATGCTGCGCAGCATATTTGAGCGCGGAGGATATACGGTGGTGATGGAAGCTGCCAACGGCGAGGATGGCGTGGCTGCTTATAAGAAATATTTACCGGATATAGTCACACTCGATATCACGATGCCGAAGAAAGACGGTATAGCGGCTCTTGAAGAAATAATGGATTTCGATCCCGATGCGCTGGTAGTCATGATCACCGCAGCCGGGCAGCAGGATAAGCTGATAAATGCACTCCGTATCGGAGCAAAGCAGTTCATAAGCAAACCGTATTCAGAAGAGGAAATACTCTTTAATATAAACAGTTTACTGGAATAAAGGAGAAACAGGAAATGTCGGAAAACAAGATTCCCTACAAGATCTATCTTACTGAGGATGAGGTACCTAAGGCCTGGTATAATTTAAGGGCCGATATGAAAAATAAACCCGCACCTCTGTTAAATCCGGGTACTTTAAAACCCCTTACGGCAGAAGAGCTGACACCGATCTTCTGTGAAGAGCTGGTAAAGCAGGAACTGGATGAGAACACTGCATATATTGAGATCCCTCAGGAGATAAGGGATTTCTACAGGATGTTCCGTCCTTCACCTTTAGTAAGGGCATATTGTCTGGAAGAAAAACTTAAGACGCCTGCGAAGATCTATTACAAGTTCGAAGGCAACAATACCAGCGGAAGCCACAAATTGAATTCTGCCATAGCCCAGGCATATTATGCCAAGAAGCAGGGACTTAAGGGCGTTACCACCGAGACCGGCGCAGGCCAGTGGGGAACGGCGCTCTCCATGGCATGTTCCTATTTTGATCTGGACTGCAAGGTATATATGGTCAAGGTTTCCTATGAGCAGAAGCCTTTCAGACGTGAAGTGATGCGAACTTACGGCGCGTCGGTCGTACCTTCTCCTTCGGAGACTACCGAAGTCGGAAGGAAGATACTCTCTGAATTCCCCGGAACCGGAGGAAGCTTAGGCTGCGCCATCTCCGAAGCCGTGGAAGTGGCAACCAAGAGCGAAGGCTACAGATATGTGCTCGGAAGCGTGCTGAACCAGGTGCTGCTCCATCAGTCGGTGATAGGTCTGGAAGCAAAGGCCGCACTTGATAAATACGGTGTAAAGCCTGACATCATCATAGGCTGTGCAGGCGGCGGATCCAACTTAGGCGGACTGATAGCTCCTTTCATGGGAGAGAAATTAAGAGGTGAGGCAGATTACCGAATTATAGCAATAGAGCCGGCATCCTGTCCCAGCTTTACACGCGGAACCTTTGCATACGATTTCTGCGATACAGGTATGATCTGTCCTCTTGCCAAGATGTATACCTTAGGCAGCAGCTTCATGCCTTCGCCCAACCATGCGGGAGGCTTACGTTTCCACGGCATGAGCTCAACCCTCTCACAGCTCTATCACGACGGATTGATGGAAGCAAGAAGCGTAGAGCAGACTTCGGTATTCGAAGCTGCAGAGCAGTTTGCAAGAGTAGAGGGCATACTGCCCGCGCCCGAGAGCTCACATGCTATACGCGCTGCCATCGATGAAGCGCTTAAGTGCAAGGAAACAGGAGAAGAAAAGACCATACTTTTCGGTCTTACCGGAACAGGTTACTTTGATCTGGTTGCATACGAGAAGTTCCACAACGGAGAAATGAGTGACTACATCCCTACGGATGAAGATATAGCAGCTTCAATAGCAAAGCTGCCGAAAGTGGAGGGTTAAAACAATGAGCATTAAAATAGGAATCATGGGTTACGGTAATCTGTCGAGAGGTGTGGAAGCAGCAATCAGACAGAATCCCGATATGGAACTTGCAGCGGTATTTACCAGAAGAGATCCCGTAGGCGTAAAGATCAAAACAGAGGGAGTTCCCGTATTAAACGAGAGTGAGCTCTTAAACTGGAAAGATAAGATAGACGTGCTGGTACTGGGCGGCGGCAGCGCCACCGATCTGCCGGTGCAGACTCCGAAGTATGCGGAATACTTCAATGTAGTGGACAGCTTTGATACACATGCACGCATAGGCGAGCATTTTGCAAATGTTGATGCGGCAGCAAAAAAAGGCGGCAAAGTAGCAGTGATCTCGGTAGGCTGGGATCCGGGAATGTTCTCTCTGCTGCGTATGGTAAGTGATGCAGTGCTTCCCGAAGGCAAGCATTATACCTACTGGGGCAGGGGCGTAAGCCAGGGGCATTCCGATGCCATCAGACGCATTGAGGGAGTTAAAGATGCAAGACAGTATACCGTGCCCGTACAGGAATCTGTTGACAGGGTTAGAAACGGTGAGACTCCCGAGTTCACAGCAAGACAGATGCACACGAGAGAGTGCTTCGTGGTTGCTGAAGAAGGAGCCGACAAAGCCCGCATTGAAAAAGAGATCAAGGAAATGCCCAATTATTTTGCGGATTACGATACGACTGTTAATTTTATCAGTGAAGAAGAACTGAAAGCAAATCATGGCGGTCTGCCTCACGGAGGCTTTGTGATCAGGAGCGGTGTGACAGGACTTGAGAAGGAACACAAGCATATCATAGAGTATAAACTGACTCTTGATTCCAATCCCGAGTTTACCGGATCGGTGCTGACTGCATATGCAAGAGCAGCATATAAACTCTCAAAAGAAGGTGTAAGCGGCTGCAAGACCGTGTTTGATATAGCGCCTGCTTATTTAAGCAGCAAGAGCGCAGAGGAACTGAGAGGGCATTTATTATAAGGGGGTATTAATATGAAGATCACGAAGAAGAAAGATGGATCGACACTGGTAATGGCTCTGGAAGACAGCCTCGATACCAATACATCACCGGAGCTTGAGGCCGAACTTAAGGTTAGCCTTGATGAGGTAAAGGAACTCGTATTCGATTTCAAAGACCTTAAGTATATTTCTTCGGCCGGTTTAAGAGTAATGTTTGCCGCTCACAAGACCATGGCAAAGCAGGACGGACACATGACAATAAAGAATGTCAGTGATGAGATAATGGGTATCTTTGATATGTCAGGTTTCGGACAGGTATTTACTATAGAATGATCGGGATGGTTACACGGTGAAGGGTGAAAGGTTCAGGCTGAACAGATCACGGCAGGCCATGATGATGAACGACATGGCCTTTCCCGGCAGCGCCATAAACACTGTCGGTTTCAGGCTGGATTTTTCGGAACCCCTTGCCGATGAACTGGAAAGAGCAGTAAAAACTGTCTGCGAAAAAACCGTTCTTCTGCATATGGACTATGCAGAGGAAGAGGATGATGCTTATCTTGAGGATACGGGCGCGCCGGTCTGTGAGGTAGAGAGAGCTGAGCTTCAGGATAAGGCTGAGGCTGATGAACTCTGGGAACGAAGGACTGCAGAGGCACTGGACCCGGGCAGATACAGGGCTGAGGTTTTTTCTTACGGCAAAGAAGGCTGCTGTGTGTTCTTTCTGGTGCATCATGTATTACTTGACGGTTTTACTGCAATGCAGCTGGCACAGCTGATACTCTGTGAGCTGGACGGCAGAGAGTGGCCGGAGGATATAGACGCCGCATATTGCGGTGAGGATGAGACGGAAGATGATAACGCAGAGGAGGACAGGAGTTTCTGGCTGCGTTATTTTGATGGCTGCGCTTCGGAAGCAGCGGTAATGGACGGAGAACCTGAGGGCTGCGACAGGATACGTTCCATATACAGACTTGATGATGAGCTGTACCGTAAGATCAACGATTACGAGAAAGCAAACGGGATAAAGGATTCCGGATTTTTCGGAGCTGCTCTTGTATTATGGATCGCAAGGGCAACACAGAAAAAAGATGCGGTATTTCTGATGCCGCGTCTTAACAGAGATAATAAAAAGGAACTGTCTGAGATGAGCTGCAGGACACTGGTAGTGCCTGTAAGAGTAAGCATCGCCGAAGAAGACAGTTTTTTTGATCTGTGCAGAAAGTGTACCGATCAGGCGAGACTTGCATCAAAGCACAAGGCCTACGGTATCAGAAATATCATGAATGATCTGCATAAAACAGGCATCATGAACGGCAGGCTGGGCGAATACGTGCTCAACTGCATACACGGCGGTGTACTGAAGAGCGATCATGCTTTTGAGCTGAAGGAAAGCATGAGCGGCGGCATGAACAACCATGTTACCATGGCAGTACAGAGAATGCCGGATCACATCAATCTGATCTATGACAGCAGAGTCGGCATCATAGATGAAGAGAAAACTGAGTATTTTCATGAAGCAATAGTAAAGCTGATCGAACAGGCTGTTGAAGGAAACATCCTTCCCTGCGATATGGCCATAGTCGGAGAGAAGGAGAAGTCAAAGCTTCTGAGCATGCAGGGAAAGCATATCGACATCGACGACGATGCTTCGATCCCGGATGTTTTCAGAAAGGCTGCGGAAAAATATGCCGACAGGCCGGCATATTATGCGGGTAAATATTCTTATACATTTAATGAACTGGACAGATTGTCAAACCGTATCGCAAATGCGCTTATTGCAAAAGGCATAGGACAGGGAGAATCTGTGCTGTACAAGTTAAAAAGAGATCAGCGTCTGCTTCCTGTGGTACTCGGCATACTTAAGAGCGGCGCAGCTTTCATACCTGTCGATCCCGCATATCCCAGGAGACGTATAGAGTATATACTGGGAGACAGCGGCGCGAAATACATGATCGTATGCAAAGAAACGCTGGAGGATGACGGTTTCGAACATATCGATGCAAATGAACTAACCGAGTATCCCGATGAACGCGATCCCGGTCTTAAGATATCTCCGGATCAGTCAGCCTACAGCATCTATACTTCGGGAACTACAGGCAATCCCAAGGGAGTGATGCTCTCCCACAGGGGCATAGTCAACATCACCGATCCCGATAACAATCCCTTTAACAGGGAAGTGGTAAAGAACGGGAAAGGCCTGGTTGCCATAGGTTCCGTATGTTTTGACATATCATTGTTTGAATTCTTTGTGCCGCTGTTTAACGGCTGCTTCGTGGAGATGGCTCCGGAGAAGGCTCTGGCAGATCCTAAAGCCCTGGCTGATCTGATGACAAGACACGGAGCCAACCTAATACACTGTACGCCGTCAAGACTCAGTGCCTATCTGAAGGACAGCGAGTTTTCGGCTGCGATGAAACAGGCGGATGCCATACTGTCGGCAGGTGAAGTGCTGCCCGGCAGACTTGTACAGGAACTCAAGGATAATTATGATGTACTGATCTTTAACGGTTACGGACCTACCGAGACTACGATAGGGGCTACCATTACCGAAGAGGGAGATGACGTCTCGATAGGACGACCCATAGCAAATACCGGCATCATGATACTTGACGGAAAAGGAAGACTCTTACCCTTCGGCGCTGCCGGTGAGATATGCATATACGGCAAAGGACTCGGTATAGGTTATCACAACCTAAAAGAAGAAACGGAAAAGAAGTTCCGTATTTTGCAGGGAAGAAGGCTGTACCTTACCGGAGATGTAGGAAGATTCATGCCTGACGGAAGGATAGAATACCGTGGCAGGAACGACCAGCAGGTAAAGATAAGAGGATTAAGGATAGAGCTCTCCGAGATAGAGAACAGGATGCTTGGCTATGAAGGCGTGGGAGCGGCTTTTGTCCATGTAAGAAAGATAAACGGCCGCGACAGCCTGATCGGTTTCTATACGGTCAAAGCCGGAATGAATGTGGATGAGGCAGAGCTTAAGAATTACCTTAAAGATCACCTGACCAGCTATATGGTTCCGGAAGTGCTGAAACAGATTGATACTATACCTTTAACGCCCGGCGGAAAGATAGATGCAAATGCCCTGAGGGATATACCGGTTGAACTGAAGCTCGAATACCGGGCTCCCGAGAATGAGTATCAGCGCATCATCTGTGAGGAATATGCTAAAGTACTTAAACTGAAGCGTGTGGGAATATCCGACAACTTTTTCGAAATCGGCGGGGATTCACTTCATGTAGCTGAAATAATATCACGGATAAACGGCAGGATAGAAGGAGTTAAGCTTGGTTTTGCGGATCTGTTCAGATATCCGGCTCCGGAAGGACTTGCGCAGTATCTGTACAGGCAGAAAGCCAGCGTTGTCATAGAAGCGGATGATGACAGACTTAAAAGACCATATTACGGAAACATCGATGAACTGCTGAAGACCAATACTATAGAGGATTTGACGGCAGAAAAAAAGAGAAGGCTCGGCAATGTACTGCTGACAGGAGCTACGGGCTTTTTAGGGCTGCACATGCTGATAGAGATACTTAAGAATCCCGAGGATTATGATAAGGTATACTGTCTGATACGTCCTACGGAAAAACTTGATCCGGATAAACGCATGAAAGGAATACTGAACTATTTTGAAAGCTCGGATTATGTTAAAATGATAGGCGAAAGGGTATTCTCCCTGACGGGTGATATCGAACGGAAATCCGTCTTTGATAAAGACCCGGGAGTACACTTTGACACCATAATAAACTGTGCAGCCAATGTGGCCCATTTTGCTTACGGCGATAAACTGGAACGCATCAATACGGAAGGCGTCAAGAACCTGCTTAAGCTGTGCGAGAAGAATAACGCCCTTTTTGTACAGGTATCCACGATAAGTGTGGGCGGCCTGTATGAAAGAGGAAAGAAGCCGCTGACTCTTACGGAAAACAGGCTCTTCATAGACCAGAAGATACACAACCAGTATATACTCACAAAGTATCTTGCGGAATATGAAGCTCTGAGAGCAATGACGGAAGACCGCTGTGACGTGAAGATCATGCGCATAGGCAATCTGCAGGGAAGACTTTCCGACGGGGAATTCCAGCTGAACATAAAAACCAACGGATTTACCAGAAGACTGTCATCTTATGTTAAAATAGGATTGGTACCTGAGAGCGTATATTTTTCAAAGGTGGATTTCTCGCCGGTGGATGAAGTGGCCCGCATGATAGAAAAACTGGCAATGACCGACAGAAAGCATACTGTATTCCATGTGTCTCCTTCGAAAGAGATACCTATGAGAAAACTGTTTGATTCGATAGAGAGAATGGGATACAGGATAACGGTGGTACCGGAAGATGTATTTGAAGAGAACATAGAGCTGCTCAGAGATGATGATGAATTAAGGGAACTGGTGGAAGGCATAATATTTGAGACACCGGAGCTCAAGTATAAATTCACCGGAGCAGACAACAGCTTTACCGAAGCGATGATGAAAGAGCTTGGTCTTGAATGGGGAGAGATAAGCAATGCCTATCTGCAGAAATGTCTGCAGGTACTGCATGAATTCGGGATTTTTGACAGACAGCTGTTAAAAGGAGGAAGGAAATGAATCTGCAAATTGTACTGTTATGGTCTTTGGCGGGATTCTTATCATTCATATTTGTAGCGGTGGCATCGGCAGTGGTGCTGAAGCCAAAGAAGAATACCATGAGTCTGGTGGCCGGCTGGGTAGTTGCGGCTATCATTGATTTCGCTGTAGTATTTCTGACTTACTATATCAATCTGAGGATCGATATCACTACGGCGCTGGTACAGCCGCTGTTGATAACCCAGGCGCTGTTCTTCATGTATTCCGATGATGAGGAGAATAAGCTCTTTACCTGTCTGATGTTTGCCCTTCTGGCCAGCGCGGCAAGCTTTATGATCTGCGGCTCGCTGGATTCGGTACTCGGCGCGCAGCTTGAACTCTTCTCCGAAGATCCGGCGATAGGGCCTTATACCGTAGGAAATATACTGCTTTATATCGTTATCAAGGCTGTAACGCTTGCAGTGATAGCGGTGCTCTTTATCATCTTCCTGAGGAAGAACATAATCAGGAGAATGTCGGAGGCCAAGGGCCTGCTTAAGAAAAACCTGGTAGCGCCGGTGGTGAACATCATCTGTTTCTATGTGATAAATGCGATCACTAACGAAACAGGCATACTTCCTACCAGTCCCTACTTCCTGCCTCTGTATGTGACGATCTGCATGATCTTCATAGTTGAGTATATCCAGATATTCTCCTCGATCAAGTATACCGCTGAGGCGAGAAGAGTCGAAGAAGAGAAGCAGACGATAGTTGCGGAACTCAATGTAGCCGCGAATATACAGGCGGATATGCTGCCGAATGATTTTCCGGCTTTCCCCGACAGAAAAGAATTTGATCTGTATGCGGTTATGGATCCCGCAAAGGATGTGGGAGGAGATTTCTATGATTTCTTCCTGATAGATGAGGATCATATAGGTCTGGTTATAGCGGACGTATCCGGAAAGGGAATACCGGCCTCGCTCTTCATGGTCATAGCTAAAACGCTGATAAAGAACAGGGCCCTTCTCGGAGGTTCTCCTTCGGAGGTGCTTGAGTACGCTAACGAGCAGCTATGCGAAGGTAATGAAGAGCAGTTGTTTGTTACGGTATGGTTTGCTATACTTCAGTTATCCACAGGAAAAGGAATAGTCGCAAATGCAGGCCATGAACATCCGGTGCTGCGCAGGGCAGGCGGAGAATACGAGATGATAGTATATAATCATGCGCCTGCAGTGGCAGTCATGGAAGGACTGAAATTCCCAGAGCATGAATTCGAGCTGCATCCTGGAGACAGCCTCTTTGTCTATACCGACGGTGTACCCGAAGCCACGAATATTGAGGAGGAACTCTTCGGTACCGACAGGATGCTGGTATCCCTTAATAAACATCCGGATGCTGATCCGAGAGAGATACTCGATGTGATGAAGAAAGACGTGGAAACCTTTGTAGGAGAGGCTGATCAGTTTGATGATCTGACGATGCTGGGATTTAAATATATGGGACCGGGAAAGGAGTAAGAGATGAAAGAGCTGAATATATTAGCCAATCTCGATAATGTTGACGAGGTAATGGAGTTCGTTACCGGTGAGCTGGAACAGCTGAACTGTTCAATGAAAGTACAGACTCAGATAGAGATAGCTGTGGAAGAACTCTTTGTGAACATAGCAAATTACGCTTACAATCCGGATGAAGGTCCCGCAACGGTCAGAGTGGAAGTGGAAAAGGAGCCTCCTGCCATATCCATTACTTTCATAGATGAAGGTGTGCCCTATGATCCTCTGGCCAAGGAAGATCCCGATGTAACGCTGGGCGCTGACGAAAGGCAGATCGGCGGACTCGGCATATTCATGGTAAAAGAGAGCATGGATGACATCGACTATGAATATAAGGACGGAAAAAATATACTGCACATCAGGAAGCTGATATGAGAAAGATACTGATAACAAACGATGACGGCATTACCTCCGCAGGACTCGTAAGACTTGCGGAAGCAGCGATAAAGTTCGGCGAAGTGTGGATAGTCGCTCCGGATCATGAAAGGAGCGCAGCCTCACACAGCATCAGCTTAAGACATCATCTGGATGTTTTTCCTTATGCTTTCCCCGTAGAAGGAGTAAAAGCTTTCAGCTGCACGGGTACTCCCGCAGACTGTATAAGAGTCGGCTGTCTGGCCGTGATGCCCGAAAAGCCGGATGTGGTCCTGTCAGGGATCAATTACGGATATAACTGTGCAACGGACCTGCAGTACTCGGCTACCGCCGGAGCAGCATTCGAGGGGGCTTTCCAAGGGGTCAGATCCATAGCTCTTTCGGAAGATGCGGGGGACTGTCATGAAGTGACCGATGCCTATCTGGAGCAGATCCTTGAAGAATATATAGATGCGGAGTGGCCGCCGATGAACATCATCAACGTAAACTTCCCGCGCTGCGCTCTTAAGGATTTCAAAGGGATCATCAGGGACTGCAAGGTGTCGATGGGAAGCTTCTTCCATGATGTATATCTGGAGCTTGAGAAGATAGAGAACAGCGGAATGCGTCTCATGGTAAAGGGAAATTACAACGAAGAAGCCGAGGATGATACGGATTTTAAGGCCATAGTCACGGGCCATATCGCTATAGGATATGTCAGCAATATAGGCTTCTAAGATTCTGCTTCGTAAGCCCGGATTTCAGCTTCTATGCGTTCCAGAGGCAGAGGATAGTCAAGCTCCTTCTGTATCTCGGAAGCCGTGAGTCCGAGATTATAAAGGTGGCGTATGCCTCCCCTGGCCGCGATATCAAAGGTGAAATTGTGAAGAGCCCGGTTAAAGGCGCTGTTTTCTTCGTTTGTTTCCATGGACCATACTATAACACAGAGTATTACGGATGACAAACTACTAATAAAGTGTTAAAATATTCAGATATATGGGGAAGGGGGTTACCGCATGGATCTTAAGACTGTAAGGATAGCCGATGAGGCGAAGATACAGGTTCACGGCAGAACTGTTGCTTCGAGAGATCCCGTTATGCTTCTGTGGACAGGTTCCTTCATAGAGATGACAGTGCGCTGCAGCGAACTGTACATAGATATGGAAGCCCCCTATGAGTTTTTCGAAAACTGGATACTGATAGAGATAAACGGACGTCTGATATCACGTCAGATGGCACCGAAGGAAAGAGGCTGGCTGTGCATATTCAGAAATAAGATGGCCTCCAAACCTACTACGGTGCGTATCATAAAAGAAGTGCAGGCCATGAATTCGGATAAACTGCATTGTCTGAAATTCTATTCGGTATGTCTGGACGGAGAGATACTTCCCGTTAAACCAAAAAAATTGAGGATAGAATTTGTCGGCGATTCCATCACTTCCGGAGAGGGAGCGATAGGAGCGCAGGAAGAGGAAGAGTGGATATCCATGTTCTTCGGGCACAGCAATTCCTATCCTTATCTGGCAGCAAAGGCTCTGGATGCGGACTACCGCGTGATATCCCAGAGCGGCTGGGGCATTCGCAGTTCCTGGGACAACGATCCGAACTGTTCCATACCCCTGCATTATAAAGAGATATGTTCGGTTATGCCTGAGGAAACATTTAAGCCTTTAGGTTTTTACGAACCGAATAATTTCAAGGCCTGGAGGCCGGATGTGGTGGTCGTGAACCTGGCGACCAATGATGACGGAGCTTTCCACAATTCACCGCATTTCGATCCGGTGACAGGAGAGGAATTCAAGCAGCATATGAGAGGGGATGTATTCAGTAACGGTATATTCTATCCCGGAACCGATTACGATCCCGATGATCTGTATAAGCTGCAGAGAGCGATAAAGGATTTTCTGCGTACACTGAGGAAATGCAATGTGGACGCATGGATCATATGGGCATACGGAATGCTCGGTAATGCTATGGAGCCGGTGATAAGAGCCGGTATAGACGATTTCATCAAAGTCACGGATGACGAGAGGATCATATATCTTCCTTTGGATCCGGTAAATGACAAAACCGTCGGAGCAAGGCAGCATCCGGGAAGGGCATGTCACAAACAGGCAGCAGAAAAGATAACGAAGTGCATACAGGGGCTGATGCCCAGAGTAAACAGGAATTCAAGGAAAAAGCTATGAAAACAGGATTTGACAACGAAAAGTATTTAACACTGCAATCGGAAAAAATACAGGAAAGGATCAAAGCCTTCGGCGGCAAGCTGTATATGGAATTCGGCGGGAAGCTGTTTGATGATTTCCACGCATCAAGGGTACTGCCGGGATTTCAGCCGGATTCGAAGATAAGGATGCTGAAGAATCTGAAGGATGACGCCGAGATAGTCATAGCCATCAATTCCGCTGATATAGAGAAGAACAAGGTCAGAGGCGATCTGGGCATCACTTATGATGTGGATGTGTTAAGACTCATTGATGCTTTCCGTGAATACGGGCTGTATGTGGGCAGCGTGGTGCTGACACAGTATGCGGAGCAGCCTGCGGCAGTTACATATAAGAAGAAGCTGGAGACCCTGGGCATTAAGGTGTATAAGCATTACAGCATAAGCGGATATCCCGCGAACATACAGTTCATAGTAAGCGACGAGGGCTTCGGCAAGAACGAGTATATTGAAACCAGCAGATCACTGGTAGTGGTAACGGCGCCGGGACCCGGTTCGGGCAAGATGGCTACCTGTCTGTCCCAGCTCTACCATGAATATAAGAGAGGCGTGAAAGCCGGATACGCAAAGTACGAGACTTTCCCGATCTGGAACCTGCCTCTCAAACATCCGGTGAATCTGGCTTACGAAGCAGCTACGGCTGATCTTAATGATGTGAACATGATCGATCCCTTCCATTTGGAAGCTTACGGAGAGACCACGGTGAATTACAACCGTGATATAGAAGTGTTCCCGGTGCTGAATGCGATGTTTGAAACCATCATGGGTGAATCACCTTACAAATCACCGACGGATATGGGCGTTAACATGGCAGGCTTTGGCATAGTGGATGATGAAGCCTGCAGTGATGCTTCAAAGCAGGAGATAATCAGAAGATATTATTCCGCGCTTTGCCAGCGCAGACAGGGCAAGAGCAGTGATGATGAAGTGATCAAGCTGGAGCTTCTGATGAAGCAGGCAGGAGTAACTTCGGAGAACAGGCCTGTGGTAGGCGCAGCATTATTAAAGGCTGAAATGACCGGAGGCCCGGCAGCTGCAATACAGCTTAACGACGGGCGCATCATCACGGGACGTACCAGCGAGCTGCTGGGCGCTTCATCGGCAATGCTTCTGAATGCGCTTAAAACCCTTGCGGATATACCCGATGAGATCGATCTGTTATCACCGGAGATAATAGAACCCATACAGTCCCTGAAAGTAAAACATCTGGGCAATCACAATCCGAGACTTCATACGGATGAGATACTTGTAGCTCTTTCGGTATGCGCAGCCAGCGATGAGAAAGCTGCCAAAGCTCTTGAGCAGCTGAACAATCTTAAAGGAACCGAGGTACACAGCAGTGTCATCCTTTCATCTGTGGATACCAAGACCTTCAGAAAGCTGGGAGTGAACCTGACCTGTGAGCCGAATTATCAGACCAAGAAGCTCTACCATAACTGATATAAGCAACGGAATATGCGGTAAAATAAAACAACGGAGGTGGCGTAAATGGCAAGAGAGACAGAAAAAGTGATGGATCTTAGGGAACTTGAGGAGCTGGCGGGAATGTCCGAGACAGCGATAGCCAACAAGACGGGTATGATCTGTCTTACAACTATCGATCTGATCATAAGTCTGGCTTACATACTGGAAGTGTTCAAGGGAGCAAGGACAGTAGGCTATGTTCTCCTGACCGTAGTGCTGGCAATGATACCCGTGATCATTGGCTGGGTGGTAAGAGCCGGCAATAAAGAAGCCCAGGCTGTAAGATACATTATAGTTGTGGGATTCGGAATACTTTACACCTTTGTACTCTTTACCGCGCAGAACGATCTGGTATTCACCTATGCGCTGACGATACTGGTTGCGGCTACCGTTTATAATTCCAGAGCCCTTACAGCTGCTTTTGGCTGGGTGATAGTTATCGAGAATGTCATCTATGCAGTCATAAAGGTGGTGCAGGCTGAGGACGCGCATGCGATCCTTGCTACTCTGGAGATACAGGTCCTTCTGATGCTTGTCATAGTTATATTCCTGATGATGGTATCAAAGGTCAATGTTCAGTTTGAAGAGATACGTATGGCCGGGAAAGAGCTGGAGGAGAGGAAGACCCAGGCTCTGACCAACAGGATACTGGAAGTATCGGGCCGCATGAGCGAGACTATAGAGAATGTCAGCAGAGAGATGATAACACTTAAGGACTCAGTTGACAGGACCGTTGATTCTATGGAAGAAGTATCAAGCGGAACGGCCGAATCCTCCGATGCCGTACAGCGTCAGCTCTTAAAGACCGAAGAGATACAGACACATGTAAGTGATGTTGAAAAGGCAGCAGCCGTTATCAATGATAATATCAAGAATACAGGTGAAGCAGTAACCGAAGGTACCAAGCACATAAAGGAAATGAACGCCCTTACCGATGAAGTGGATCAGGCAGGCAAGGATGTTGCCGCTGCTCTTGCGGTATTCAAAGAGACTACTTCCAAGATGAATACGATCACCGATATCATTACGGACGTTGCTTCCGAGACCAGCCTGCTTTCACTTAATGCTTCAATAGAAGCAGCCAGAGCCGGTGATGCGGGACGAGGATTTGCGGTAGTTGCAAGTGAGATATCGGGACTTGCAACACAGACCACCGAAGCTACAGGAAACATAGTATCACTTATAGAGAACATCACCTCACAGCTTGATACGATGGTGGATACCATACAGCGTCTGATCAAGACCGGCGCTGAGGAGAGTCGCTGCGCAGAGCAGACAGCCGAGAGCTTTGTGACTATCTCCGAAAATGTGAAAGTAATAGAGAAGCATTCCGATGATCTGGCTGCAGTCGTGACCAGCCTTGCATCCGCAAACAGAGAGATCGTTGACAGCATACAGACCATATCGGCCATCACCGAAGAAGTGACGGCACATGCTTCCGAAACTCATGATACCAGTGTTCAGAACCAGAGCATCGTGGACGGCATCAATAACATGGTTGAATCACTCAACGCTGATGCAGCAGATCTGAAGGCATAAATGAAAACAATTTGGCCGGATTATAAAAACTGTATATCAAATCTGCCGAATTCGATAATGAAGAAATTCGGCATAACACCGGCAGGGGATACACTTCCCCTGCTGGATTCATATCTGGAGAAAGACTACAGGAATATCATAGTGATACTTCTGGACGGGATGGGCGTCAGTATTCTGGAAAAGAATCTGGAGGATGACGGTTTCTTCAGAACCCACCATGCCGGAAGTATAAGTTCTGTATTTCCGCCTACGACAGTAGCCGCGACCACTTCCGTTTTAAGCGGCCTGCAGCCCTGCGAGCATTCCTGGCTCGGCTGGGACTGCTACTATCCGCAGGTAGACAAGAATATCACGGTCTTCTTCAACGTGGAACAGGGAACGGACAGACAGGCTGCGGATTATAATGTACCATACAGATATACCGGCTACGAAAGTGTCTATGACCGCTTTGTAAAAGCAGGCCGCAAAGCCCATGTGGTAGCGCCTTTCCTGGATCCGCATCCGGACAGTTTTGAGAAGATCTGCGACCGCATCGCGGATATCTGTCGTGATGATAAGGATGAAAAATACATCTATGCATACTGGGATGATCCTGACACCACCATGCATATGAACGGCTGCACAAGCATTGCAGCCAGGCAGGTGATCGCTGTCCTGCAGGATAAGGTGCAGGCTTTATGTTCCGAGCTTACGGATTCGCTGGTGATCGTTACCGCAGATCACGGACATATCAATTCAAGGGGAGTCTGCATCACCGATTATCCGACGATCATGGATTGTCTCGTAAGACTGCCTTCCATAGAACCGCGTGCGTTGAATCTCTTTGTCAAAAAAGGAAAGGAAAAGCAGTTCGAAGAAGAATTCACACTCTTATTCGGCAAAGACTTTATCCTGATGACCAAAGAAGAAGTCATCGCCAAACAGCTTTTCGGCACAGGAAGCGAGCATTCCTGCTTCCGTTCCATGCTCGGGGACTATCTGGCCATCGCAGTCGGCGATCTCACCATCTTCAACACCAAAGAAGAAGCAGAAAAGTTCATCAGCGTTCATGCCGGCCTGACCGAAGACGAAATGCTGGTACCGCTGATCGTTATTGAATGTTAAACCAAGTTTCTCGGACGGTAGGTTACGGTAAACATCGCCCGACGGGAAGTATTAAGCTCTGCTAAGTCGCTCCGCTACTAAGCTCGAACATCGCAGCAAGATCGCTCTGCATCTCGAAACCGTCTTCGCTTCGCGAAGAGTTTCTCGAAGCAGAGCTGCTGCTCGTTCTCGCTAAGTGCTTCGCTAAGTCGCAGAGCTTAAATACCTCCCGTCGGGCTGAATTTATCGATGATATATATCCATTCTTGAAAATGCCATGGTCAGGTGGTATATTAGTCACATCTTATTTTTTTCGTAGATTCCTTAACCGGCATATTCAATGTGTCGGATTCTGATGATCGAATTTATAGTTGATCTGTTTTTCTTTAGTTCAGTTTTATATCAATTATTATGTGAAAACTGTTTTTATGATCAGAGGAGGATTATTATGACACGAAAAAAATACGAGGACTTGAGTCTTATTGATAATTTTATGATAAATGCAGTGGCAACGGATCCTGAAAAGGCTGAACCGGCTTTCCGCATAATTCTATCGGTTTTGCTTCAAAGAAAGATTGACAGGGTATCTGTGACTGCTGAAAGATTTGTACCGGGTATGTTACCGGGGCAAAGAGGATATAAAGCAGAATGCACTGCTGAAGGGAGAGTATATGACTTTAGGATATCTGATTGACTGTGAACGGGCAGAAGAACGGGAAGAAGTAACAAAAGAAGTAACAAAAGAAGTAACAAAAGAGGTAACAAAAGCAACCCGGCTTACTGATATTATGGAACTTCTTGAAGATGTGGGAATGTTATCAGAAGAGTTACGGAATCGTTTGGGAGCGGAAACGGAAGAGGATCGTTTTAGATACCTTCTTAAACTTGCGGCCAAGGTCAGCAGTATTGAAGAGTTTGAAGAAAAATACGATGGCCGGGCGGAATAAACAATGTGACAATATGGGAAAAGGGCAGATCGGCGAATCTGCCCTTTTTTGTATTATGTTACCTACAATATAGCTAAAAATACGGTCAATATCTTGTAATTGACGAACTACCCCGTTTTTTAGTATAATATTAACGATATTGTTAGTGGAGTAACTATGTTTTTTTGGTAAATTTTACAAGGAGGTAAATGCTCTATGAAGAATGTAGGAGCAAAGAGGCTTTTATCATGGCTTATGAGTGTAGTCATGGTAGTCGGCGAGTTCGGCGGTATGCCCCTTGCCGTTAATGCGTATGAGGATGATGCGGTTCAGGAAGCCGTTGTTGAAGCATCCGAAGACGTAACAGAAGAGGAAGTAGTCATAGAAGACAATACTACTATAGAGATTGCTGAAGCAGAGACAGAAAATGCCGCTGCTGTTGATAATGTTTTCGAAGACGAAGAAGTGGTAGTTGAGGATGCACAGAACGATGGGCCTCCTACGCAGGTAAACGAGAGTCCTTCAATAAACGCTGTCACCGGCGTTATCAGCTGGAACATTACAGAGATGGATACCGCAGGGAATTATGAT
>JAEEGL010711993.1_pt1 | contig 19888 bp, 10 predicted proteins | sample 9134231 | NCBI WGS metagenome assembly JAEEGL01 (sample SAMN16246548, study PRJNA631951) | gut metagenome | biome: gut microbiome; feature: rumen; material: fiber-attached | host: Bos | place: Iran: Karaj | collected 2018-10 | reverse complement strand
TTCCACATCATCGAGCATTCGGTGCTGTGCGGATCGGACAAGTATCCGGTCAAGGAGCCGTTTGTGGAGCTTCTCAAGAGCTCGGTCCAGACGTTCCTCAATGCGTTCACCTATCCGGATAAGACCGTTTATCCGGTCTGCAGCCGCAACGACCGCGACTTTCTGAACCTGATCGACGTCTATCTCGACGCAGTCCTGCATCCGCTGATCTATCATAAGCCCGAGATCTTCCGGCAGGAGGGCTGGCGCTACGAAGGCGAGGGAGACAGCCTTTGCTATCAGGGCGTCGTGTTCAACGAGATGAAGGGCGCGTTCGCGTCTCCGCAGACGGTGATGTACAACGAGATTCAGCGTCTGCTGTTCCCGGACAACTGCTATCGGCACGTCTCCGGCGGCGATCCGCAGTGCATTCCGGATCTGACCTACGAACAGTTTATCGCAAGCCATAAAAAGTATTATCATCCCTCCAATGCGCGGATCTCGCTCGTCGGCAGCATCGACGTCGACGCTGTGCTCGAAAAGATCGATTCCTTCCTTTCGGCGTTCGACCGGCTGGAAGCGGACTTCATGATCCGGATGCAGCAGCCGATTGACCGGATCACGGAGGAGGTTCCGTTTGAGATCGGCGCGGAGGAGTCCGAACAGAACCGCGCGATCATCGCTTCGGCGGCGGTGCTCGGCTCGTTTGCCGAACGCGAGCGGATCTTTGCGGGCGAGGTGCTGGTCGATTATCTTACGGGGGACAACGAAGCGCCGCTGAAACGTGCGGTTATCGACCGGGGACTTGCGCAGGACTTTACGCTTGAGGTGGATGACGGCGTACAGCAGCCGATCATCGGATGGCAGGCGATGAACACCGACGCCGACAAGCGCGAAGCGCTCGAAGAAACGGTACGCGAAACGGTCGGACGCATTGTGCGGGAGGGGCTCGATCGCGAACGCCTGTCCGCATGCTTCAACAGCCTGGCATTCCGACTGCGCGACCGCGACGGTGTGAACTGGCTCCCGAGAAGCCTTGCGGAGGGACTGTCCATGCTCGATACCTGGCTGTACGGCGGAGATCCTTTGGAGGGGCTTTCGGTCGAAAAACCGTTGAAATCGCTTGAAGAAAAGCTTTCCGGTAATTATTTCGAAGAGCTTCTCAAAGAACTGTTCCTCGAAAACGGACACAGCGCGACGGTCGTGCTTGTCCCGTCCAAAACCCTCGGCGACGAGAAGCGGGCAAGGGAAGCGGCGCGCGTGAAAGCCGAAGGCGCCGCGTGGACGGACGCGGATCGTGAACGGCAGAAGGCGCAGGCGGAATCGCTGCGCGCATTCCAGCAGACGCCGGACAGCGAGGAGGCGCTGAAGACGATCCCGATGCTGAAGCTCTCCGATCTGAACGACAAGCCCGAGCCGCTGCGCACGGAACAAAGCACGGCAAACGGCGTGACGGTGCTTTCGCATACGGTCGACAGCGCGCTTTCGCTGTTCAGACTGCACTTCGCCGCGGACGATCTCTCGCTTGACGAACTGCCGGCGCTTTCGGTGCTGTGTCATATGCTCGGCAGTATGGCGACAACGCGGCATTCCCGCGCAAAGCTGCCGCTTGCAATCAAGAATACGATCGGCAAGCTGGACTTTTCACCTACGGTCCTTCCGGGAAGCGACGCGGATCATTGCCGCGTGTTGCTGACAGCGTCGGTTTCGTGCCTGCCCGAGCGCACGGAACAGGCTGCCGCGCTTCTTACGGAGATCTTGCGGGAGACCGAATTTACGGACGCGGACCTTACGAAGGAGATCGTGCAGCAGATGGCGGTCGGCGCAAAGCTCTCGCTGCCCGCGGAGGGACACCGCTATGCCATGATGCGTTACGGCTCCTACCAAACGGCGTTCGGACTTGCGAACGAAACGATCGGCGGCGTGTCCTTCATTCAATGGCTGAATGCCGTCGGCGAAGGCGGGGGGGATGCGATCTGTGCGCTTCTGAAGACGATGGAAGGGCTGCTTACAAAGCTTGCCGCAAGGTCGCGGCTGACGCTTTCCCGCTCGGAAGCGGTTTCCGATGCTGCGGTCGAGTCGATGCTCTCCGCGCTGCCGGAGGGCGAACCGGCACCGCGGGAAGCTTGCTATCGCGTTGAGGGCGGAAAGCGCGAGGGCATTGCGATCCCGGCGCAGGTCGGTTTTGCGGTGACCGGCGGAAGCCTTTTCCGGTACGGCATGCCGTACACAGGCAGCATTCCGGTGCTTGCAAACGTACTGAATTTCACCTATCTTTGGAACCGGATCCGCGTGCAGGGCGGCGCGTACGGCTGCGGCTTTGTCGGGCGTGACACCGGCGAGCTGTACTTCTATACCTACCGCGATCCGAAGCCCGCGCGTTCGCTCGGCGTCATGCGCGAGGCGGCGGCGTTCGTGCGCGATTTCATCAGGGAGGATCCGGATCTTACCGGGTTCATCCTGAGCGCGGTGTCCTCGGTCGACCCGCTTCGCAGCGCAAACGTCAGGATCGCTGCGGGGGACAACCGGTATTTCCGCGGGATCACGGAAGAACAGATGATCGAGCGCTACCGTGCGCTGATCCGCACAAAGCCGGAGGATCTTCTGGCGCTGTGCGAGATGCTCGACCGGATTGCAAAAGAGGATTCCGTCTGCGTTGCGGCGGGCAAAGAGCTGCTTGAGGCATGCGGCGGCGAGATTCGGGACATATTGAATGTATAACGGGGAGGAACGGCTGTGAACGCGCGTGAAAAACTGATCGAAGGCAATCGCCGGTACTCCGCCGCGGGATATGACGCGCGGCGGGAGCAGACCGCAAAGGAGGGACAGCATCCGTATGCGATCGTGATCTGCTGTTCCGATTCCCGCGTGATCCCGGAAAGGATTTTTTCCGCGGACATCGGCGATCTGTTTGTGATCCGCGTTGCGGGAAACGTGCTTGACCGACATGCGCTCGGCAGCATCGAATATGCGGCGGAGCATCTCGGCTGTTCTCTGGTGCTGATGCTCGGACACACGGGCTGCGGCGCGGTTGCGGCTGCGCTTTCGGGACACGCGGCGGGCTTCGTTTCCGCGATCACCGACGACATTCGCGCAGCGATCGGCATGGAGACCGATCCGGACGCGGCGTGCCGGAAGAACATTCTGCACGGTGTGAGCACGATCCGGGAAGCGTTCGCTTCGCTTCCGGAACTGGAGATTGCGGGCGCGGTATACGACATTGCAACCGGTACGGTCGAATGGCTGTGACGGATCCGAAGACAGAATGCAGCGGTTCAGACGAGGGGTGAACGCGTGAGAAAACAACCGAAAACCGAACATGCGAACGCAGCGCTGCATATTCCGACTGCGCCGCCGGAGGGCACGGTGCGCACACCGGGGGAAGGCCTTTCAAGAGAAGAGGCGGCAAGGCGCGCCGCCGCGGGACAGAGCAACCGGCGGTCGGAGGACCCCGGCAAGAGCGTTCTGCGCATCGTGGCGGACAATCTGTTCACCCTGTTCAATCTGCTGAACTTTGCATTGGCAGCATGCCTTGCACTCGTCGGTTCCTGGCGCAATATGATGTTCCTCGGCGTGGTGTTTTCGAACACGCTGATTGGCACGATCCAGGAGCTGCGTGCCCGTGCGATGCTGAAAAAACTGCGGCTTCTGGACGCAAAAACGGTCCGCGTGATCCGCGACGGCATGGAAACGCAATGCCCGCCGGAGGAGCTGGTGCTCGGTGATCTTGCGGTGTTCCGGATCGGCGATCAGATCCCGGCGGACGTCGTGATCACGGACGGCTTCTGTGCCGCGGATGAATCGCTGCTCACCGGAGAGAGCGAGCCGGTCCCGCGCAAGGCGGGGGACATGCTGATGTCCGGGAGCTTTCTCACGGAGGGCAGGGTCACGGCGCAGACGGTTGCGGTCGGCGACGAGGCGTACGCCGCACGGCTGATGCGGGAGGCGAAGCGCATCCGCTCGCCGAAGTCCGAACTGATGACCGAGCTCAACAGACTCGTTTCGCTTGTCAGCAAGCTGTTGGTGCCGATCGGGATCGTGCTCTTTCTGGAACAGTATTTTCTTCTGAAAACGCCGATCGCGGACGCGGTGCCGAAGGCGGTCGCCGCCATGATCGGCATGATCCCGGAGGGGCTGATCCTTCTGACGTCCGTCGCTTTGACGGCGGGCGTCATCAAGCTCGGCAGGCGTAAAACGCTTGTGCAGGAGCTGTTCGGCATTGAGACGCTTGCGCGCGCGGATATGCTCTGTGCGGACAAGACCGGCACGCTGACCACGGGCGAGATGACATTCGACCGGATGATCCCGCTCGAGGCGGACGAAGCGGAGCTCACAGAAAAGATCACACAGTTCATGTCCGCGTTCGAGGCAAGCTCCGGCACGCTGAAAGCGATTGCAAACCGGTTCGGAAACGGATCGGGCAGAGCGACGGCGGTCATGCCGTTTTCCTCCGTGCGCAAAAAATCCGCGGCGACGTTTCCGGACGGAAAAACGCTGATCCTCGGCGCGCCGTCCTTTGTGACGGAGCGGACGATTCCGGAGGCGGAACGGACGGCGGAGGAAGGGTTCCGCGTGCTGCTGCTTGCGGAGGCGGACGGAAAGATCCGATATAACGAGCTGCCGCAGGTCAAGCGCCTGCTCGGGCTGATCGTGCTGCGGGAAGAACTGCGTCCCGCGGCAAAGGAAACGCTGCGATGGTTCCGGGAGGAGGGCGTTTCGGTGCGCATCATGAGCGGCGACGACCCGCGCACGGTCGCGGCGGCAGCGCGCGCACTGGAGCTTCCGGACAGCGATCGGTATGCGGACTGCGCCGCGCTTTCGGATGAAGAACTGTGCGCCGCGGCGGAGGATTACGTGATTTTCGGCAGGCTCACGCCGGATCGGAAACGGCTGCTTGTCGAGGCGCTGAAGACGAAGGGACACAACGTCGCCATGACGGGCGACGGCGTCAACGATATCCCGTCGCTGAAGGCAGCGGACTGCTCCATCGCAATGGCGGGCGGCGCGGAGGCGACCGAGCATGCCGCGCAGCTTGTGCTGCTCAACAACGATTTCAATTCTCTGCCCGCAGTGGTGGCGGAGGGGAGAAGGGTCATCGGCAACATCACAAGGACCGCGTCGCTGTTCCTGCAGAAGACGCTGTACTCCTTCGTGCTGAGTGTGCTGAACATCCTGATTGCGCTGTTTCTGCCGCTGCGATACCCCTTTGAACCGATCCATCTGACACTGGTCAGTGCGCTGACGGTCGGGATCCCGTCGTTCTTCCTTGCGCTGGAACCGAGCAACGAACGCGCGCAGGGACACTTTTTGAAACGGATTCTGCTGAAGGCGGCGCCCGGCGCGACCGGCGTCGTTGTGTGCGCGCTTTCCGCGATGATCGCGCACTATTACGGCACGCCGGAATCCGTCGCTTCGACGATGGCGGTGCTGTCCGCCGGCGTGATCGGGCTCGGCAATCTGATTCTGACCTGCCGTCCGTTTTCAAAACTCCGGATTGCGATCTGCGCCGCAATGTGCTGCGGCTTTGCGGCAGCCGCGGCGTTTCTGCCCGAGGTGTTCAAGCTCAGCGTCGCGGCGATGACGGCGCGGCACTGGATCATGCTGGCGGCGATCACGGCTGCGGGCGTAATGGTGCTGATCCTCGTCACCCTTGCCGTGCATCCGCTGCTGAAGAAGCTGGAGCGATAGGACCTGAACAGAAAACGATCCTCTGTACCTTTACAGAGGATCGTTTTTGCATGCAAAACGGTGTTAAGCGCCGGGACGTTCGGCAGCCATGATCGCCTCCCAGTCCGCTTCGCTGAGGTGAAATTCCTTGCAGATCTGCTTCTGGATCTCCGCATGCCGCGCGGCGATCTCTTTCCGCATGGACGCGACATACTTTTCCCATTCTTCCATGGATGCCGGCGCGCGGTACAGCGCGATATGCCGTTCCATTTCGGGACGCAGCGCTGCTGCAACGCGATCCAGAAGCGTCTGCAGACGTTCCACGGTGAAGTCTGTCTGCAGCAGTTTTGCATAGCGGTGCACGAATCGGTCGCACCAGGCGGGATTGCGGCGAAGCGAGGCATAGAGGTCCATGGTGACAACGTGACCCATGGAGTCATATTTGACGCCGTCCTTGTTGAAGTAAGCGATAAACAGGTTTCGGTATGTGGAGCCGTCCGTAAAGCAGCGGTCGATGTCATAGAAGACCGGACGCCAGCGGATCGTATAGTCGCTCGTCGCCCAGTAGCTTTGATTCTTCACATCGTAGTTGCAGAAGAAGGTCTGCGCGATCACATAGTCGATGATATAGTCGACGTCCACCCACTGCGCAAATTCCGCGACGACGGCTTCATCGGAGAACCGGTTCGACTTGGCGAAGGAACGAACGCGGGTGAAGTCCTTTGCCGAACCGTACCGCACCGCCGCATTCGTCGAGATATGGCTGATCCCGGAGGAATCGACGCCGAAATGCGTCACCAGATAATCCTGATTCATGCACTCGTTGAAATCCATGATCCCGTAATACGTGCCGTTGACGTACACGATCACGGGGCGGGTGCGCGCGCTGTCCAGGGACAGCCCGGACACGGCGCAGAGGGCGAACGAGTCGCGCAGACGCGCCTTTGCGTAGTCCTGACTGCCGTTGCGCAGAATCAGCGACGCATAGTCCAGCGCGGTGCCCTCGCCCCAGAAGGGATAGTTCACGGTGCTCTGCCCGAGCCTTGCGCGGAGATGGATCGAGAAGGATTTCTGCGGATACTTGATGGACTGGTTTCCGCGCGGATTGATGTCGGCGGGGAAGGATGTGCCGAGCGTTCCGTCCGACTCATAATACGTGATATGCGCATCGGTGTGCGGATAGGTCTTGATTCGGTCGATCTGTGTGAATTCCCGGAACTTTTTCGGATTGCACGCAATGCAGACCACCGGCAGCGTGTGCGGTTCGACGAACAGATAATGCGCGGTGATGATCCTGCTCGGCAGGCTGTTTGCGGACTGCGTTCTCACGCGGAGCGTGACGGATTTTTCGATCGCGATCGGCGCCGAATAGATTGCGGAGCTGTCGGTCGGCTCGCTGCCGTCCAGCGTATAGCGGATCACGGCGTTCGGATCGGCGCAGCGGATCGAAACGGAGAACGGCTCCGTGCGGTACAGTGCGGTTTCTGAAAGGATGGGGGACGGCGTTCTGCCGAGCACGAACGACGAGGAATTCGTTTTGCCCGGCGTTGCTTTCAGGAAAAAGACGCGGTCAACGGACGGGTCGTCCGTCCGTCCGCTTGTAATGCTGCCGCCGGAGAGATCGCCGGTTTCAAACCGGTCGCGCAAAAATCCGTTCGCGTCAAACAAAAAAACGGCTTCGCCGGTTGCGGCGACGCCGAAGCTGTCCGGTCGGAAGACCCGGTATGCGGACACATCCAGCGTGCCGTCCAGCAAAAAACGGTGGTCCTGTGCGGAATTGTCGCAGAGATACCAGCCGGAGAGATCCGCGGCAGATGCGGAACCGTTGCACAGCTCGATCCAGTCCTCGCCTTTTCCGGACGAGGAGACCTCGCTGATAAAGATGCCGTCGGCAGGGAAGGCGCTAAGCTCCCTGACGTCGCCGACCGATGCTGCGTTTTCCGCGCCGGGCGTCGGGTACTTGAAGAAAATCAGGCTGCCGTCCTCGTCAAGACCGATGGAGGTGTTCTTCGGAAGTCCGTCGATCCACGGGATCTGCTGCGCTGTCCGGGTCGCGGCGCGGTACAGCATCAGACCGCTGTCCGATGAGGAGACGGAGAAGGGCGCATGGATCTCCTTTTCAAGGGAGTCCCTGCCGGTCAGGAAGATCAGCAGGTATTCGCCCGGATCCAGCGTAACGTCGGGGCAGTTCCACTTCAGCGGATCGGAAAAATCGTCGCTCAGCCAGTAGTCCGAAAGGCGAACCGGCTCCGTTCCGCGGTTGTACAGCTCGGCGAAATCGGAGTGATCCCCGTACTGATCGATCACGGAGTAGGTATTCCGGAACAGCACCTCGTTCAGCAGAAGCGGTTCGGACGCGTCCGCGGGCAGCGTCTGTTCCGCACCGATCAGAGCGTCTTCGTTCGCTGCGCCCGGCGTCGGATTGCCGCAGTAGCCGAATGCGCCGCTTTGCGTCTTTGCCCATGACTGACCCGCAAGCAGCGACGGAACGGCGACGGTATCGACAAGATCCAGTTTTGGATCGTACAGCCAAAGCGTTTCGCCCGCGGAGGAGAGCCGAAGATCAAGCCCGTCCTCCGTGCCGCACGGAATCAACGCATACCCTTTGGCAGGGATCGTCAGCCCCGGAAGGGCGGCCTTGTCAGGTTTGTCCTCGCGGTCGGAAAGGAAGAAGCCCGAAAGGGATAATTCCCGATCGTTCGGATTGTACAGCTCGATCCAGTCCGCGCCGAAGAAAGCGCCGGTCGGAAGATCCTGTGTCACGACCTCGTCAATATACAGTACGGTTTCGGACCGGTTCGAAGCTTCGTCTGCGCCTGCCGCCGATTGCGGCCGCTTGTCGGTGATCTCCGCAGTATTCGCGGAGGCGGGCGTCGGCGCAGTGCAGTAACCGAAGCTGCCGTCGGCGCGGCGCGCATACGACACGTTTTCGGGAAGGGCGGGAATGTACAGCTTTTCCAGAAGATTTCCCTGAGGATCCAGCAGATACAGACTGTCGCCGTTCTTCGAAAGCCCGAAGGGGAGACAGAACGTGTCAGCATCCGCATCGGAACGGGCAAACACGATGACATAGCCGTTCGCAGGGATCCGCATGTCGGGAAGCACATTTTCGGAATCGTACTCATCCGCCTTATCGGTCAGAACATAACCCGCAAGGCTGACGTCCGTGTCGGACGGATTGAACAGCTCGATCCAGTCCGCCGTGCCGAGCGCCGCATCGTCAAGCGCTGTGTTCGAGGAAACGACCTCGCTGATCACGATCGGCTTCGCCGCGGAGCCGCGAGAGCCGCAGGCGGCAAAGAGACAGAGCGCAAGGCACAACAACGCAAAAAGCCCGTACCCCGCAGAACGGGATATCGGTTTGCGGGACGTGTACGGGCTGTTCTGCATAAGATCTTTCATAAGGATCCTTCCTGAAGATAAGATCGATTACGGATGGTAATATGACGGATTCTGCGGTGCAATGATCAGTTGGTCGTCCGCACCGGTGCGAATGCCGGTGAACTCGGGCGCCGGATCGTTCTCGTCGGGCAGAAGCAGGGTGTGACCGAACAGAAGCGCGTCCGGCAGATTGCGCTGCTGGCTGTAATCCTTGATGTTCAGGTGCGTATTGAGATGCTCGCCCATGAAGACCATCGCCGCGGAAACGCCGCCGTCGAGGTTGTAGGCGGAGACGCAGCCTTCCTCTTTGAACAGGTTGGCAAAGTCCACCAGCGAAAGACCGATGGCATAGTCCTTCTGTCTGCCGTCCGCAACGATCAGCACGAAATGTCCCGGCTCGACCACGCCGATGCCGGTGCGCGGGTTCTTGCCGCACATCCGGTGCTTGTCGAGATTCGGCTTGAGTTCGCCGTTCTGCACCATGATCGGACCGAAGCAGTAAACGTCGCGGTAACCGCGCTGCAGAAGATCGTTCGCCGTAAAGGTCTTGGTATCGAACATGTCAAAGGTCAGCGTGCGTTCGTTCCATGCCATGACGGATTCGCCGGTCTTGTCCTGATACAGGTAGCCGTCGCGGATCAGTGTGCTCTTCAGCGTCTTCGCTTCTTTGAAGTTGCGCATGTTGTCGCCGGTGATCAGCAGCACGGCGCCGTAGCGACGCGCGATGCGATACGCTTCTTTTGTGCCGATGCCGTTTCGTTCTTCATTGCCGAAGCCGGCGCGGTGCTGATTGTTGCGCATCCAGACGTGCGCGATGAAGTAAACCTGCGGATCGCCGTCGCCGTCCTGCGTTTCCACACGGTGGATCGCAATGTCGGTATTCTGATCGCGGAATGCCCAGAGTCCGTTTTCACGGTCCATCAGGAGCTGTTCCGGGATGCCTTCCGGCAGGAAGTGTCCGTTGACCAGTTCGGGTTCCGGTGTGGGCGTCGGTTCGGGCGTGGGTTCCGGCGTCGGCTCGGGCGTCGGTTCGGGCGTGGGTTCCGGTGTTGGCTCGGGAGTGGGGACCTCGGTCGGTTCGGGCGTGGGTTCCGGTGTGGGAACGGGCGTCGGAACGGCTGTCGGTGCTGCCGTCGGCGCAGGGGTGATCTCCACGCCTGCGCAGGAGAACATGCCGTGTCTCTGCACGGGGGTCGCGGGAACGCTTGCTGCCGTTTCTCCGCCTTCCATGCCCTCCGCGCCGATCGGGATCGCGGTGGGAACGGGCGAGGGCGTCGGCGGTTCGGTCGGCGCTTCCGTCGGCGGCTCGGTCGGCGGTTCGGTCGGCGCTTCCGTCGGGACCTCGGTGGGCTCGGGCGTCGGCGTCGGAACCGGCGTCGGCGGCACGGGCGGGTTCAGCTCGACGTTCAGATGCTCAAAGAGCGAATTTCTGTCCCGGTCGGAGTTGACCTTCGAGCGCACAAGCCGATAGGTGCCTTCGGTACGGACCTCATACTCCCAGTAATCGACGGTGTGAATGTTCTGCAGCGCCAGCACGGCGACGCGGTTCGCGCTTTCGTTGAGATAGAGCGGAAGCGGCTCGTCCGCAATCACGGTCGCGTCGTCTGCCGATTCGGCAATGTAAAGCTTCTGATGCGTGTCGGAATGCTTTTTCAGGATCGCCTGCGCAAAGTCCGATGCGACGCGCGCTTCCGGCGGGGCGTCTTCACTGTTCGACGGGATCACGATGACCTTCGGATTCAGCGCGCGGATCTTTTCCTCCATCCGTTTTTCCGCCTGATCCTTTCTCCACATCGCATACAGCACCTTGTAATCGAGGCTGATCTTTGCCTTGACGTCGGCGCGGACGGGGTAGGTGTGCAGACCGAGCGCCCAAAGCGTCGAGAAGCTTTCCTCAAGACGCTGACGGCTGTAATCGGAGCAGTAGAAGACAGCGACGTTCGCACCGTCGTTGATCAGCTTCGGCAGCAGTCCGCCGTAGAAGCGAAACTCGTCGCCGGGATATGCCACGAGCAGCAGAATGTCGGGATGCTCCGCCTGTTTCCACTGATACTCGGTTTCGGGAAGCTCGCCCGGCCCGTATGCGCGGACGTCGGAAAGGTGCGGCTTCGACTGCTTTCCGAGCTTCATTTCGACGGCAGTCGTGCCCTCGGGCAGCTCGGTTACCGTTGACAGGAACGGGATCTCAACCGATGTGTCCGACAGCAGCGTGTCTCCGGCATAGAAGAGCATCTGGATATTGCCGGGATCCTCCTCCCAGACGGTCACAAGATGCGCGGCCGCGCCGGAAAAATCAAAGCGTACCTTGCTCTCACGCCGGAAGAAAACGTATGTCGAAGCGCAGTCATCCGTGAGCAGAAAGGCGTCATCCTCCATTTTGTCGGGCATCGTCACCGTTACGGTCAGACGCTCCGCTTCGCCCTCTTCGCCGACTGCATAAAAGGACATGCCGCGCGGCATGAGTGTAAATGCAAGCAGCATCGTAAGTATACATGCAATCTTCCTCATAGTTCCTCCGTGATCTTCAATAACGATCCTTTCTATTATAGCATGCAACTGCGCGATCTGTAAAGTGTGCATACCGTTACAAAGATGTAAATTGCGCAGGATCGGCGGGAATTCACCGATCATCGGTCATATTTTACAAACGCGATCCCGAAAGTCTTCGGAACCCGCTTGTATTTTTCGACAAAATCCGCTATACTGACTGTGTATTGTGTATTGGGTCGGTTTCGTCGTATACCGACCGGGAGAAGGATCGTATGATGAAGAAAAAACAGTTCACGTTGTCCGTTCCGGGCATTCTGTGCATCGTAGCCGTAACGATCGCCGCGCTGTTCCTTTTTGCGGGCTGCGGAGAGACGGAGGGTCCTGCGGCGATCGAAGAGCCGACGCCCGCGCCGACGGAGGAACCGACGCCGGAGCCGACCGAGGTCCCGTATATCGTGTTCTCTTTCGGCGAGATCGATCGCAAAACGACCGAGCTGCATCTGTCCTCCGTCACCGAGGACGATCTTGCGCACATCGACGAGCTGAAGGACCTGCAGCTTTTGGACGGACGCCTCTGCGAGAACGGATCGCTGCTTGCGGCATTCAGCAAGACGGTCTCCTATCCGGTGCTGTGGAGCATCCGGCTCGGCGATACGATGATCCCGGACGATGCGGAGGAGATCCTGGTGCCGTCGACCGTGAGCACGCCGGAGGAGCTGATTACCGCGCTGCAGGATCTGCCGAACGTCAAAACCGTCGATCTTCGCCCAAACCCGTTCACCAACGAACAGCTGACGACGCTGCTTGAAGCGGTTCCGGACCTTGATTTCCGGTATCGCGTGAACGTGCAGAGCTACAGGATCGATAACGACGCAACGGAGCTGGAGGTCGCCGCGAAGAACATCAAGGACTGGGATGCGTTCAGGAACGATATCGGCATGCTGAAGCAGCTGGAGCATATCACCGTGAACGGCGCGCTTACCGCCGACGAAGCGGCGCGGTTCCTGCGCAGCACCATGGATATTGACATCGATACGAGCTATTCGATCGCATTCCACAAGAAGGAGATCGCGAACGACGAAAAGGTTCTGGATCTGTCCGAACTCGGACCGAGCGATTTCGACGACGTGCTCTTTGTGCTTGAACAGCTGCCGAAAGTCAACAGAGTCAATCTGATGAAAAAGAACGGGACGAGCAAATGGTCGCTGGAGGACGCGGAAAAGCTGCAGAGCATCCGCGACCGGATGCTGGTTGATTTCCAGATGGAAGCGTTCGGCGTTACATTCTCGCTTGCGGACGAAGCCGTTCTGTTCAACGACATCGATATGCGGAAAAACCTGGACGAGCTCAGAGAGCTTCTTCCGTATCTGCGCAAAGTGAAACGCGTCGAGATGATGAACTGCGGGATCGACAATGAGACCATGGCGGAGCTGCGCGACGAGTTTCCGCAGCCGAAGATCGTCTGGAGCGTCACGATCGGCGGATACCGTCCCATTCCGACCGACGCGATCATGATCAAGCTTTCCGCGGCGGGCAGAAGACTTCTGCACGACAAGGACGTCAAGGCGCTGAAATACTGCAGAGAGCTCAAGTATATCGACCTCGGGCACAACAAGCTGCATTATATGGACTTCGTTGCGTACATGCCGGATCTTGAGGTGCTGATCATGCTCAATCCGGTCGTCAACATCAACGGGATCGAAAACTGCAAAAAGCTCGAATACTTCGAATGCTTCTCCGGCATGCTCAGCGATCTCACCCCGCTTGCGGGATGCACGGAGCTGAAGCATCTGAACGTTTGCTACAACAAGATCACCGACATCACGCCGCTTTACGGTCTGACCAAGCTCGAACGGCTGTGGATTTCAAGGAACAAGATCCCGAACAGTCAGATCGAAAAGTTCAAGAAGCTGGTTCCGAACTGTGTGGTCAACACCACCACGCACAACCCGACAAGCGAAGGCTGGCGCAACGACGACAGCACGCCGGACGGCTACGCGCCGCGGTATTCGCTGCTGCGCAAGCAGTTCCTCTACGACGAAACGGAGCATCGTTACGTCCGGTTCTATGAGGAATATGTTCTGCGGGAACCGGATCCGGCAACGCCCGAACCGTAAAGCAAAACAAAACCCGTGCCGCATCCCGAAACGGAGCGCACGGGTTTCTTTTTTGTTGCATTCAGTTCAGGAGCCGCAGCTTTGCGTCGGTGGCAAGCGTTTTCAGCGAGCACACGCAGAGCAGTTCGTCGACGCCCTCGGAGGCTGCAAGCTCGTGCAGCGATCCGTGGAAGAAACGCGGGTCGACCAGAATGACGGTCTTGTAGTGCGGCAGCAGCAGCGGAGCTATGGCGTTTGCAAAGGAATCCTTGACGATCAGCAGAACGCCTTCCGCATCGTCGGAAAGATTCGTCAGACGCACCGTTCCGTAATTGCCATTGAAAAACACGGCGTACGGATCGTGCGAGGTCAGCGCCTCGCGGAAGTAGAGATCGGACCGGGGCGGTTCATCTTCGATCTGCACGGTGTAGGTACAGGACGGCAGAGGATACCGGATCGTTTCGTGCGGAGTCAGCCACAGCGCGCTGCGCGAAAGCGTGGAGCCGCGAAAATCCGGATAGCTTTCATAGACGATCTGTTCCGCGGGAACAGGCGTTTTCCCGCGGCTGTCCAGATAGCGCGCATAGGCGGCATACACGCCGTCTGCGTTCCAGTGGTTGTCCGTCCGATAGAACCGGTCGCCGCGTCCCTCGCACAGCGGTTCCAGAAGATCCACGGCAAAGAGATCGGGACAGTCCGCGATCTCCGCAAGAAGCCGGTCGTCCCGATAGAGCGGACGCAGATAGGCGGGAAGATCCTCCCTTGCGGCATAGCCTGCGGTCGGCGGGATCAGCAGATACATCGGCATGCCTTCCTCGGCGGCAAGCCGATCCAGATGCTGCAGATTCTTCTGCAGGGACGTCATGTTCTCGGCGCTGTCCGAAACGGGACATTCGACGAGCTGACCGGTCTTTGTGACGTAGATATCGTCGAGCCGCTCGGTACCCGCGCCGAGCCGCATATACGCGCTGACGCCGGTCAGAACGTTTCGCAGGATCAGATGGTCGGAGAGATAGTTTTCAATATCGTCGTCCCACGTCCACCGATTGAGCGACAGCGAATCCGCCTTCGGGAATTCGGTAAGCACACGCCGTTCCGCAAACGAGAAATCGGTTTTGAGGTTGCAAATCGTGCCGACGAATCCGACGGCGAGGATCAGGAAGAAAACGATCGTCAGAATGTGTTTTCGCATACGTCACCTCAGAACCGGAAGTAGATAAAGGGATTGTAGCTCTGCCGTACCAGCGCCGCGATGCAGAGCACGAACAGAAGCAGCAGCACGACCGTGCGGCAGACGGAGGCAAGCCCGGGCTTTTTTCGCGCAAGCGCGCGGTAAGCCTTCAGCGGCAGGTATCCCGCAAACAGCAGCCCCAGCACAAACCATACCCAGTAGCTGCCGATCACGGAGATCGCGTCTGCGGTGAGCGCCGGCGAGGAAAAGTTGAACATGCCGGCAAAGTAGCGTCCCATCTCTCCAAGGTTATCGAAACAGAAGATCACAAAGGAGATGATCAGCAAAGGCACGTAGAAGATCACGCGCACGACGGTCGGGATCTTTTCGAGGACCTTGCGAAGCACAAACCGCTCAAGCACCAGCAGCACCCAGAAAAAGAGCCCCCAAAGCACGAACGTGACGCTTGCGCCGTGCCAGAGCCCGGTCAGCGTCCAAACGATGAGCATGTTGAAGATCGTTCGCGCCGTGCCCTTGCGGCTGCCGCCCAACGGGAAATACACGTAATCCCGGAAGAATCCGGACAGAGTCATATGCCATCTGCGCCAGAATTCGGTCACGGAGGTCGCGGTAAAGGGGTGATCGAAGTTCTCGGGGAAGGAGAAGCCCATCATTTTGCCGAGACCGATCGCCATATCGGAATACCCGGAGAAATCGAAATACATCTGCAGCATATAGCAGACCGCGCCGAACCAGCATCCGAGAGCGCCGATCTCCAGCGGATGCACGGAGAGGTACTGCCAGGCTTCGCCGATCATGTTTCCGAGCAGGACTTTTTTGGAAAGACCGACCAGAAACCGCGCGATGCCGGAGGAGATCTCGTTCGGGTCGATCCGCTGCGTTCTGTCTGCAAGACCGTTGATCTGCGTTTCGATATCGGTGTAGCGGACGATGGGACCGGCGATCAGCTGCGGAAACATCGTGATATACGTTCCGAAAATGATCGGATTCTTCTGCGCCTTTGTTTTGCCGCGGTATACGTCGATGACATAGGACATCGCCTGGAACGTGAAGAAGGAGATGCCGAGCGGCAGGGACTTCGGGAAGAAGCCGAGCCGCGGCAGCCGGAGCACGTTGACCGCCAAAGGCGTGAAATACTTATAGAAGAACAGGGAAAGGACGTCGAACCCGACGGCAAGGATCAGGAACAATCGCTTGCGGGACGGAAGCTTCTCCATGAACAGCGGCAGCAGATAGTTCACCGCGATCACGATCAGCATCAGCGGCAGGTATTTCAGCTCGCCCCAGCTGTAAAAGACCAGGCTGAAAAGCAGCAGGAAACCGACCCGCCACTTTCCGCGCAGCAAATAATAGCACAGAAAGAAGACGGGCAGGAAAAAGAAGATGAAACTGATCGAAGAAAAGACCATCCGGGATTCCTGTTCGGGAAAAGCTTATTTCAGAGAATCCGTGTAGATCTTGTAGAGCGGCGCGGTGTCGTCGGCAATGATGACCAGAACATAGCAGCCGTTGCGCTCGATGCGCGCGTTTGCAAGCTTCGGATACTCCTGCGGAAGATAATCGCGATAGGTCTCCGCCTGATGCGCGATCTGTTCTCTGAGAAGCGCTTCCGTTTCCTCGGCATAGGCTTCGTCGTTCGTTTCCGCAAGAAGGAATTCATCGGCGATCAGACCGTCGGCAGAAGCGTAGTTGACAAGCTGTTTGCACTGCGCGGGATCGATGCCGTAATAGTCATAGACCATGTCCGGGCTGCGGTGCGCCATATCGGGGAACAGTCCGAGCGCATTCATCTGCTGATACAGTGCTTCGCCGTCGATCGACTTGGGCGCATTCTGACAGCCGACGGGGATGCAGAGCAGCATCGCTGCCGCAAGCAGAATTACAAGAAGTTTTTTAATCATTGGTATTGTCCTCCGGTTTCCAAATTCCAGCATAGTATTCATCTCTTGCACAGGAGCGCAGCAGCTTCACCCAGATCGCTCTTGCGAGATCGTTCGGATGGAAAGAATAGTCGATCGCGCTGTACTCGTATTTCAGGAAGCCCTCCTCGTCGCGGACAAGATCCGCAAGTTCGAGATAGGTATAGCCGTTTTCCTCACAGAACGCACGCAGCTTTTCGTTTGCCGCTTTGTTTGTTTCGTAGTCCTGATTGACGCTTAACGCGAAGCTTTTGATCGTCGGCATGAGGGAGTGGACGTAGACGCGAAGATCGGGGTGGTCCGCTTTGACAATGGAAATGATCTCGCCGTAAACGTCGATCAGCTCCTCCGCGGTATACCACTCGATATCCCTTGTGCCGAACATGAGGAACAGGCGTTTTGACTGCGTGGCTTCGACCACCTGGGAAATGGTCATGTAACGCGAGCGGAAAATCACCTTGCCGGGGATTTCCTTCCTTTCGGCAAGAACTGCCACCTTGAGGGACAGTCCGCTGGAGCCGACGATGCGCATCTTGCCCAGACACGGGCGCCCCTGATCTCTCTCGTTTGCGGCGTACCTGTTCATTCCGTCGACGATCGAGTCGCCGATCATCACGGAATTGTCGAACCACGCGTCCAGATAGCCTTCGTCCAGCTGCTCGTCGCTGACGGGCGCCAGAGTCGGCACCGGCGTTGCGGTCGGGGCTGCCGACGGATCCGCAGGCGCGGTCCCGTCCGGCTGCGGCGTTTCGGTTTCCGCCGCTTCGGGATCTGCGACAGGGGCGGACGTCTCTGCGGCTTCGGACGGTGCGGGGGCCGTTTCCGACGGTTCGATCGAAGACGCCGGATCGTCCGCGGTCTGCGCTGTCCCGCAGGAGAGGCAGAAGAGCAGGCAAAGGAGGATCGGAAGCGCGCGCTTCCGGATTGTTCCGAGAGTTTCTTTCATCTTGAGTGACAGCATACCGTTTTCAAAGGATCAATTTGGTTTCGTACTCCCGCGAACCGTCGGGCGGTCCTTCCGGGAAAGCTTCCGTATCGATGATTCCGGATCACGTAAAAACACGGAGGGGGAACCCTTTATTCGTTCCCGATCTCCTCCGGGCTCCAGATTCCGGCATAGTATTCATCTCTTGCACAGGAGCGCAGCAAACGCACCCAGAACGCCTTGCCCTTGCCGTTCAGATGGAAACGGTAATCCTGCGCGCTGTAGTCATAGGTCAGATATCCCTCGTCGTCGCGCACAAGATCCGCAAGTTCAAGATAGGTATAGCCGTTTTCCTCGCAGAACGCGCGAAGCTTTTCGTTCGCGGCTTTGCCCATCTCGACGGTCACGCCGATCTCCTGCGCGTATTTTTTGATCATCGGCATCACGGAGTGGATATAGATCCGCAGATCGGGATGCTTGTCTTTGATCAGACGAAGCAGCTCGCCGTATACTTCGGTGAGCTCGTCCGCGCTGTACCACCGGATATCGTTGGTGCCGAGCATGATAAACAGACGCTTAGCATGAACGGCGTCGACCACCTCGGACACGGTCATGTAGCGCGTGCGGTATTTCAGCTCGGCGTCGCGTTCCTTCTTTTCGCAGCCCAGCGCCTTCTTCAGCGTCAGCGCGCTTGCGCCGACAAGCTGCATGTTGCCCAGGCAGGGATGCCCCTTGTCCTTTTCCGCGGTGACATAACCGGTCAGCCCGGCAACAAGCGAATCGCCGATCAGCACGGAATCGTCGAACCATGCGTCCAGATACCCTTCGTCAAGCTGTTCGTCGGTGACGGGAACGGGCGTAACGACGGGCTCCGGCGTTTCGGACTCGGGCGTCACAGCCGCAGGCTCCGCAGACGGCGTTTCTTCCGGCTCGGACAGTACGGGCTCCGGCGTATCGACAGGCGCACAGGCGGTTGCCGCGTTCGGATCGGGCGTCGGAAGCTCGACCTCGTCGACCGTCATTGCCGCTTCGGTCGCTTTCGCTTCCGCGGAGGGGGAAACAGAGGACGTTCCGGTCTGCGCCTTTCCGCAGGACAGAAAGAAGACCAGACAGAGGAACAACAGAAACGTTCGATTCGGTTTTGATCTGACAAGATGATTCATAATACGGCATTATAGCATATATGAACGAAAAAAGCCAGTTTCTTTTACAATACTTTTGAAATACTTATGAGGCGGTGCTTTTGGCGGTCGACAGACAACCCGTATGCAAACAATCGCCGCTCCCTGTGCGGGGAGCGGCGATTGCAAATGATATGGATCCCGATGTCGATCGAAGGAGAGGGGGTCGATCCCACACAGGGGATGCGCCGTCGGGTCGGATCATTTCTTTTCCGCAGCACGGTTATGACAGCTGCCTGCCATCGGGCAGTGCGCACATCCGCCGCCGCAGGAGGAACGCCCCTTTTTCTTTTCGCGGATCAGCGAGAAAACAATGGCAAAAACCGCTGCCGCAAGCACAAGGAGGATTCCGATCGTCAACAGATTGGCTTTGATCCATGCAAACATATCGCGCACTCCCTTCGATGGTGAAATCGCCGCCGCCCCGCAGTTCGGAACGGCGGCACGGATTCTTACTTGATGCGGACCTTCTGGGTCAGCGTCGTCGCTTCTTTATATTTCTTGAAGAACAGCATGTAGATGAACAGTCCGAGTATGAGGATCGCGGCAATCAGACCGACCACGCTGACGCTGCCGCTGAAGAGACGGCCGAACTGATAGATCATCAGCGAGATCGCGTAGGCGAACAGGCACTGATAGCCGATCGCAAACCACGTCCATTTCGCGCTGTTCATCTCGCGGCGGATCGCGCCGATCGCGGCGAAGCACGGTGCGCACAGCAGATTGAACACGAGGAAGGAGAAGCCGATCACGCCGGGCATTGCCGCGCCGAGCGCCGCATAGGCTTCCTTGCCGCCGTAGAGAACGCCCATCGTGCCGACGATGTTCTCCTTCGCGACGAGACCCGTGACGGACGCGACGACCGCGCGCCATTCACCCCAGCCCAGCGGTGCGAACAGCCACTGGACGGCTCTGCCGACGGTGCCGAGGATCGAGTACTCGATCGCGTCCTCCGCGAGCATGCCGAACGCATGCGTTTCGGGATTGACGCCGAAGCGGGAGAGGAACCAGATGACGATCGTGGAAAGCAGGATGATCGTGCCCGCCTTCTTGATGAA
>JAEEGL016754815.1_pt1 | contig 19890 bp, 17 predicted proteins | sample 9134231 | NCBI WGS metagenome assembly JAEEGL01 (sample SAMN16246548, study PRJNA631951) | gut metagenome | biome: gut microbiome; feature: rumen; material: fiber-attached | host: Bos | place: Iran: Karaj | collected 2018-10 | reverse complement strand
TTACCTATGATGCCAATGGCGGTTCGGGAACGGTACCCGCTGCTGAAGAGTATTCAAAAGGTGGAACTGTTGCAGCTCTTGCCGACGGGAGCAGCCTGTCGCGATATGGATGTCACTTTGCCGGATGGAAGAGGACTCCGGAAGGAAGCGATGCGTTAAGCGGTGGTTTTACGATTGATTCTTCGACGATCCTGTATGCCCACTGGTCGGCAAATCAATATTTTGTTTCCTATGATGCCAACGGCGGCCGGGGATCGATGGCCGATCAGGTCTGCATTTACGGTACTGCCCTGAATCTGAGACAGAATACCTTCTCAAGGGACGGATACCGTTTTGCCGGATGGGCGACAAGTGCAGACGGCCAGGTTGTATATAAGGATAAGCAGAACGTGAAGGATCTTGCCTCAAAGGGGAAGATCACACTCTATGCTGTCTGGACTGATTTATCCTGGTCTGTTTCCGGAAACGTTAGCGAAGGAGAAGGCGAAGACATAACTGCGGTTCAGGGTATAAAGGTTCAGCTGAAGCGCGGGGATACAGAATTCGGCACGGAACAGGTTACGGATATTGAAGGACGTTATTCCTTTAATGGAGTGCCTGCAGGCATTTACAATCTGGTTGCGACGCGGGATCTTGGAAATGGTAAGAAACAGACCGTAACCAAACTGGTAGAGGTTGCATCCGGACATGTAAGTGTGGACGCGATCGTGATGCCGGATGAGAATATCAACTCAGAAATTGATGTGAGGAATGATACTCCTGATGTAATGGTCGGCGGACTTGATGCTGTTGCCGCAGAAAATGCGGAAGAAGGCAGGGAAGTAACTGTTACGATGACGGTGGAGACCAAGTCGGGATCGGATGCCGATGGTGCGGAGGAAATCCGACAGCTGGCTGTGGAAAGTTCGGGAGATGGCAAGCAGGTTGAGATTGATTTCCTGGATATAAGCATAGGAAAGACTGCCGGTGACCGGACAGGTGTTGAGCCTGTTACGGAAACTAAAGCCGTGGTTGAACTGGTCATTCCATTCAGCTTCTCAGGTAAAACGAATTTCAAAATGATACGTTTCCACGGAGGAGATGCGGAAGTATTCAGTAAGCTGTCCTCAAGACAGGGAACGCATGCAGACGGGACATATTATGAAGACCGCGTAAACGGCAGGATATTTGTATATTCCAACCGTTTCTCGACCTTTGCCGTAAGTTATGAAAGCACCATGAAGTATATGATCACCTTCATGGCTAACGGCGGTACAGGCACAGATCATATTCAGGAAGTGAATCCGAATGCGGCGACGTCTGTGACTCTCGATGCAAATACCTTCAGCCGCAGCGGTTACAGCTTCAGTGGTTGGAATACCAAAGCAGACGGAAGCGGTACATCTTACAGTAACAGACAGAGCGTGACGATCACCTCCGATCTGCTGCTTTATGCACAGTGGACAGTAAACAGCACGCCTCCTACGCCGCCTGCACCTACTTATTATACGGTGTCTTTCGATATGGGCGGACACGGTACAGCGATCGCTGCAAAGAGTATCCAGAGTGGATATACTCTGACAAAACCTGATGATCCGGCTGAGGAAGGTTATATCTTCGGCGGCTGGTACACGGATGCGGATTGCACTGTGGAGTATGATTTCACAAAGCCTGTGACAAAGAGTTTTACACTTTATGCAAAGTGGACTGCTGAAGGCCAGGTAAGCCTTAATTCTATTACGATCACTACCGCACCTGCAAAGACCTCTTATAAGGAAGGTGAGATTTTCAATCCTGCCGGTATGGAAGTCAGTGCAAACTATATCGACGGAAGCAGCAAGGCGGTGACAGGATTTACATGGTCACCTGACGGAGCTCTTACCGTAAGCGATAATAAGATAACTGTTAGCTACACCGAAGGAGGTATCACCTGCACCGCAGAGCAGCCCATTATTGTTACTGCAAGCGGTGAACCTGCAATAGTAAGCCTTAACTCTATCAGAATCACTACCGCACCTTCAAAGACTGAGTATACCGAAGGTGAGAAGTTCGATCCTGCAGGTATGGTTGTCAGTGCAAATTACACCGACGGAAGCAGCAAGGCAGTGACAGGCTATACTTATTCACCTGATGGTGCACTTACTATCAGCGATAATACAATTACAGTAAGCTACACAGAGGAGGGTATCACCTGCACCGCAAGCCAGAGTATAAAAGTAAATGCAAAGGGCGGCGAAGAGCCTAAGCCTGATCAGATATCACCTATCCCCGGCAGCGGAGAGGCAAGGGATCCTCAGCCTGTGATCGTTGAAGGTGAAACACTTTATCTGGTTAAGGGACAGACCTTTACGCTGGCAAAGGGCTGGAGCAGCAAGGATAAGAAACTGCTCAGCGTTAGCAAAACGGGTGTGGTCAAGGCGAAGAAGCCCGGTAATACCACGCTGGTTAACGGAGATAAGACAATCGATGTTTGCATCACTCAGCCCACCATCACTTCCAAGATCTCTTCACTGCCTGTGGGTACGAGCCAGGAAATCGCTCTGAACTGCGATGAGAACCTTCCGGTACTCTGGTACAGTGCCGCACCGAATATCGCAACAGTGGATCAGGACGGAACTGTAACCGGACATTCGAAAGGTACGGCAAAGGTAACGGCAATGATCAACGGTAAAGCCTATACCTGCTCAGTAAAAGTTACAGAAGAGGCATCCCTTAAGGAACGTGATCTGTATCTGAACGTTAAGAGCTCCAAAACGGTAAAGATCAAGGGCCTGAAGAAGACGGTATGGACTATCTCAGAAAATGAAGCGGAAGGCAGCGAGATAGTAAAGATCTCAGGTGCTAAGATCAAAGGTCTTAAGACGGGCGATGTGCAGCTTGTATGTGAGGAATATGTGTTGAACGTACATGTCGAGGATCCTGCCATAGAGGGAAGTGCAAAGCCTTATAAGATGACGCTGAATATGACAGCAGGCGAAGTTTCGGCAGAACCTGTAACTCTTCCTTACGTAGAACAGGATGTCATATTTAAGAGCAACAAATGCGCTGTGGCTTACATCGACGACGACGGCTTTATACACGCCCGCAGCAAAGGCTCGGCTAAGATCACGGCGAAGATAAACGGAAAGACCGTCACGATCACGGTGAAGGTAAAAGATGCAGCTAAATAAATAAAAACGTGCTAAAACCACAGGATCCGACAGCTTGAATGGGCTGCCGGATTTTGTTATAAACGGCGGCTTGCAAAAGCCGCCGTTTCTTTATTCTTCGTTGTGTTTGTTCTTTCTCTGTTTTTTCCTTTGTTCAGCAAGTACCGAACGGGTTTCCTTCATTTTCTTATCCGTAGCTTTAGCATAAATGTTCGTAGCCGTAATATTTTTGTGGCCTAATTTGCGCTGAAGGGCCAGAATATCCTTTTCTGCAGCATAAAACTCCATAGCGAAGGACGAACGCATTTTGTGGGGCGATAATTTGCGGCCTTTGCCCGGTATTGATGCCAGGGCGTATTTCTTGATCAAAACCTCGATGCTCCGTATGGACAGGCGGTCGCCCTTATTTGTTACGAAAAATGCGGTTTCGGGCTTGATATTCGGATCTTTTTTCTTGCGTTCGTTGAGGTAATCCAGCAAAACTTCGCGGGTTTCGTCCGAAAAGTAAATGGTCTGCATATTGCCGCCTTTTCGCGTGATTATAACTGAACATTCCTCAAAGTCAAAATCCGCAATATCAATGCCGTGAAGCTCAGATACACGCATGCCGGTATCAAGCAATATTGTTACCAGGGCAACGTCCCTTAAACGGTATTTATCGTGTTGTTTGAGCTGTTTGGCGGTCATGCCTGTGCCTGCGTCTATGGCGTCCAGAAAACGCACCTGCTCAGCCATATCCAGATGCAAAACCTCGTCGCTTTGGTGTATCTTTACGCGTACGGCGGCTGCCACAGGATTAAATTCGATCTGGCGGTTTGCTGTCAGATACGTAAAGAACCTTGATAAGGCCGCACGTTTGCGCGCTAAGGTGCGTTCAGCCTTTCCCTGGCCCTTGTATATGGTCAGGTATCTGGAAATGTCCTGTGACGTAATCTGGCGTATCTGTTCAATGGATATTTTTCTTTTGGCTGTTTCTGCGAAATCCGGATTATAATTGATCAGATAATCAAAAAACCAGTCCAGTTCACGGGCATATGCCAGCCGTGTTGAATTAGCCATTTCGGTTCCGGTTTCCAATAAAAATGATGTACAGCAATCCGGAAGGTCATTGCAGAAACGAATTATTTTTTGCGTTAAGTTTTCTTTTCCGAGCATTTGTATGTCCTCTGATAAAAATAATCGCATACAGAGCGTTTTATATGCGTATGTGTATAAATGTGGATAATTGGGTATAACTGTGGTTTACAATAACTATATTATATCACTCTTCTGGAAATATGCAAGTGTTTATTGCGTAAAACTGAAATTTAACGCATACATACAGATAAAGCCTTCTCCTCTCTCAAGCGTTGATCTGTATTATATTGAGCGCCGTCGTAAGCTAGCTTACGGACGGCCGCTCAGTATAATACAGATCAATAACGTTGTGGGGAAGGCTTTAGCCTCCCCCACAACGTTATCCAACAGAATCCCTTATGGGATTCTGTTGGATAACGCTTGAGAGTTTTACATAGGGATTCTGTTGGATAACCCCACACACCGAAAAAGCCCCGGCAGCCACCGGGACCTTTTCAAATATATCATCAACGGGTATTGGGAGAGCAAATTACTTAATATATTCTGTAGAATAATAAGGCAATACGATCGTTTCATCCACAACCAGCTTATCGCCGTGCAGGTGGTTTATCCTTTTGACATCGCTTATATATTCGCTGCAGCTCATTCCGTCCGGCCTGCGGTATTTCTCTGCATAGCCCCATAAGGTATCGCCTTTTTCGATTTTTACATTATCGTAATATTTATAATAAACTATTTCGTTCTCCTCCTGTGCATCTGCCTTTTTACCGGGCAACATGGACAAGGCTGTGGAGGCTGCCAATATTACGATGATCCAGATGACTGACAGTTTGGCGATGCGGCGTCTGAACCAGGCGCTTTTTTTCATTAATCTGCAAAACCTTTTCATATTCATAATTTATACCTCCCTGTATTTTGCTTTTACCGTTCCTCTTCTTACGAACATCTGTTCTTTATCGTAATTTGCATTATAGCGAACAACTGTTCGCTTGTCAAGAGAAAAACGAACAAATGTTCCGAAAATTTGTTCCGAAAATATGTTTGCTTTTTCCTGGGGTATGTGATATGATATAGAAAATTTAACTGCGGAGGTTTTATGTACTATGAGCGATCCCAAGCTTTCATCCAAACAGAATGAAATTTTGGAGTATATCAAAAACGTAACTCTTGAAAAAGGCTATCCGCCCACTGTGCGCGATATATGTGAGGCTGTAGGACTTAAATCCACATCGTCAGTCCACGCCCATCTTTCCACACTGGAAACAAAGGGATATATCAGAAGGGATCCTACCAAGCCCCGTGCTATCGAGATAATCGATGAAGGTTTTCAGATGGTACGTCAGGAAATGACCAGTATTCCTATCGTGGGCCGTGTTGCAGCCGGCGAACCTATACTGGCTTCCCACAATGTTGACGGATACTTCCCGCTTCCTGTTGATATGGTTCCCAATGCGGAAACTTTTGTTCTTAAAGTAAAAGGCGACAGCATGATCAATGCCGGTATCCATTCCGGAGATTCTATATTTGTTGAAAGCTGCAATACCGCAAATAACGGCGATATCGTTGTTGCTCTTATAGATGATTCCGCTACTGTAAAAACTTTTTACAAGGAAAAGGATCATATTCGTCTTCAACCCGAGAATGACGAAATGGATCCCATAATCGTCGATGAATGCACCATATTAGGAAAGGTTTTCGGAGTTTTCCGCCTGTATAGAAAATAAGCTTTTTCCATATCACATTCCATACCATAAAAAAGGCAGATCCTGATTATCGGATCTGCCTTTTGCTTTGATACATATTTCTTTATCAGATATTTGCCGGATCGATGCTCTTACCGTCCTTCCATATTCTTTCAAGATCATAGAAAAGTCGGTTTTCCTTATCAAATACGTGAACTATCACATCACCGTAATCCATCAGTATCCAATTGGCGTTCATGTAGCCTTCGATCTGTTTGGGGGAAACGCCCTGGCGGCCCAGACGCATATCGATCTCGTCGGTTATGGCCTGCACCTGATTTACGTTGTTTCCGCTGGCTATTATAAAATAGTCGCCCAGGCTTGATACTTCTGCTATGTCAAGAACGCGTATGTCTTCGGCTTTCTTTTCTTCCATAGCTTCTATTATTACTTTTGCCATTTCTTTTGAATCCATTTATTCAGCACCTCACATTCTTTTCGGGTCTTTCGTTCTATGAAAACCTTTTGCTGTAATAGTCGTATGCCTCTAATGTATGTTCTTCAACCGGCTGTCCTTTATTCTCAAGATGCGCCAGTGTATGTTTTAATATCAGATATACTGCCTTGTCCAGATCTTTATAGATCAACGGACGTATTTCTTCGTAGCATAAAAGCTGCTTTCGGTTTGGCTCAATGAAGTCTGCGGAAAATATCACGGCTTCCATAAAACTCATTCCGGCACAGCCTGTGGTATGCCAGCGTATGGAGCTTATTATCTCCTCATCGGTTACGCCGTATTTTTCTTTAGCGAGTACTGCACCCAGCTTTGCGTGGATCAGGAAGGGATGCTGTTTTTCCATTTCCGTTAGTTCAACATTATACTTCCTGATGTATTTATCACGCTTTTCTTCGTCAAGGCACTTGGCACAGTCGTGCAATAGTCCGGCTGTATAAACACGCGAAAGCTCTTCTGTGCTTCCGTGTCCGTGTGACAGGAACAGATTGCAGGCGGTATAAGCTACTCCCAGTGAATGCTCATAACGTGCCGGATCCAGTTTCTTTTTAAGTGCGGCACGCAGCTCACTGTCATTATATTTTTCGGTACATACCAGCATTATTTTGCCTCCGGAATGATCCTTCAATCTGCCTTGGATTTTTTATTTGGGGAGTTTTATCTCCGGTTCATCTTTAAAGGGTTTGTAGAGAACTATCTTTCTTCCGATAACCTCTACCAGCGTGGATGAACTGCGGTCAGCCAATGCTTCGCCCATGGCGAATGGATCTTCGATAGCATTCTTAAGCACAGAGAGCTTTACTATTTCCCTGGTGTTGAACGCTTCTACTACGGCCTGGACCACTTCCGGAGTAAGATTGTTCTTTCCTATCTGGAAAAGAGCCGTCTCCTTTGCGGCAAGGCTTCTTAAATATGCTCTCTGTTTACTGGTGAGTTTCATAATTGGTATACCTCGTTTATTTATAATACTCAAAGGAGAATCCGTACATGCGCACAATGTCTCCGTCCTCTATGCCAAGAGCTTCAAGCTGCTCAAGAATGCCGGTATCCTTAAGGAAATTCTGGAAGAAAACAAAACCGCGTTCCGAATCCAGATTCGTGTAGCCCAGCATCTTTTCGATACGGGGGCCTTCAAGCACATATTCATCGGCTTCTTCGTCGTATCTGACTGTGAAGGGCTCTTTAGCAAACTGAAGGGCCGCATCAGGATTATACTCCGTAGCGAATACGGTTTCTTCGCGGGGAAGTTCCTGCAGGCGCTGCCAGACATAATTCATCAGTTCCTTCATGCCTTCGCCGGTGGCGGCGCTTACGGCAAATACGGGAACGCCTTCCTCTTCCATTGCTTTTTTTATGCGTTCCAGCGGATCTTCGCCATAGATCAGCTCTCCGTTTTCATCGATATCCACTGCCTCCGGTTCTTCCGGGAGGATATCGGTCTTGTTGGCAGCTACGATCTGAGGCAGGGAAGCAACTTTTTCGCCGTATTTTTTCAGCTCATTATTGATATTGCGGTAATCCTCAAGGGGATCGCGGCCTTCTACGCCTGCAGCGTCCAATACATGGATCAGAAGCTTGTTGCGCTCGATATGACGAAGGAATTCATGGCCCAGGCCGCTTCCTTCGGCAGCGCCTTCGATAAGTCCCGGTATATCGGCGATAACAAAGCTGTTACCGTCACCCATATCTACCACGCCCAGATGAGGTGTCAGCGTCGTGAAGTGATAATCCGCAACTTCCGGCTTTGCATTGGTCACGGATCTGATAAGGGAAGATTTTCCAACGCTGGGATAACCGATGAGTCCTACATCCGCTATAACCTTAAGTTCCAGCAATACTTCCGCTTCCTTGGCAGGCTGGCCCGGCTGCGCATACTTGGGAGCCTGCATGGTGGAGGTGGCGAAATGCTGGTTGCCCAGTCCGCCCTTACCGCCGGAAAGTATCTTATATTCGGTACAGTTTCCGGACATGTCGATGATAACCTTACCACTCTCTGCATCTCTTACAAGAGTGCCCTTCGGCACCTTAAGGATAAGGTCTTCGCCGTCTTTTCCACGGCAGTTTTTCTTCCCGCCTTCCTGTCCGGGAGTGGCTGCGAATTTTCTTTTATGGCGGTAATCGATCAGAGTATTCATGCCGGGATCTACCTTGAGGATCACGTCACCGCCCCTGCCGCCGTCGCCGCCATCGGGACCGCCGTCAGGAACATATTTTTCCCTGCGGAAGGATACATGTCCGTCTCCGCCTTTACCGCTTATCAATATTATTTTTGCTCTGTCAGCAAACATGGCATCACCTTAAAAAATAAAGCCCCAGACCGCAAGCAGCCGGGGCTAAATAAAGATCCTGAAATATTACTGCTCTATAGGATAAACACTGGCCTGCTTTCTGTCACGGCCAAGTCTCTCGAAACGGAGCACTCCGTCAACTGTAGCGAAAAGAGTATCATCTCCGCCACGTCCTACATTAAGACCCGGATGGATCTTGGTTCCGCGCTGTCTGTATAAAATGTTTCCGGCCTTAACAAACTGACCGTCTGCACGCTTTGCTCCAAGTCTCTTGGATTCGGAATCACGGCCGTTCTTGGTGGATCCCACACCCTTCTTATGAGCAAAGAACTGAAGATCTAATGCTAACATCTTCTTCATCTCCTTTCATCAAGTATCCTGAATCTCTTTATAAGTCACATACTTGTCGCCGTACGTCTTTTGTGTAGAAGTGATACCCAGTACAAAAGCGTCCATCAATATTTCTGCTCTGTCACTGAGCTCTTCTTTGAAGCGGACCACTAAAGATCCTTTATCCTTATCTGTCTCAACGTCCTGGTCTATACCGGCCAGAGTTTCGATGGAATTTACGGTGTTGATGGCAAGCATCGAAACCGCTGCACATACCACATCTTTTCCGGCGTCCGCATACAGGGCATGTCCGTTAAGCGAAAATCCCTTATAGCGGTCTTTGTCTTTTATGACTGTGACTTTGATCATTTTATCAGCTTATTAAGTGTTGATCTTTTCGATCTTGACCTGGGTATAAGCCTGACGATGACCGTTTTTCTTGTGGTAACCGCTCTTGGGCTTGTACTTGTAAACGATGACTTTCTTAGCCCTGTCCTGCTTCATAACCTTTGCTGATACGCTTGCGCCTGCAACTTCACTGCCAACCTTGAGTGAATCACCTGAAATAACAAGCACCTTGTCAAAGGTAACAGTATCTCCGGCTTCTGCTGCGAGCTTCTCGACCTTGATGATATCGCCCTCGGAAACCTTATACTGCTTTCCACCTGTTGCAATAATTGCGTACATGGTCTGCACCTCCTTATCACAAATCTCGCCGGTCTGTGGTGGATGCCAATGCATCACTTATACCTCACCGTGCGGCATACTCTGGTATATTAGCATTACGTATAACTTATGTCAAGCATTTTTATTAAATATAACTTATTGTTCATCATAAGATCTGTTATGAGGGTCTACAGGATCTTCATGTGTATTTGTAAGCGTATTTACAGGGTTGATCTTTATATCACCGCTTTCCGGATCACGTGTACAGGTAAATACATTCCAATATCTTTCGGTCCCGTCCTTCATGTAATACGGTATATTAAAGGAACAGAGCTCTCCTTCTCTGCCATATACATGAACCGACGCGCCGGATACATTCAACGGCTCATCATATGAATAATTTACAACATAGAACGAATACTCACCGTCAATTATATTGTTGACTCTTGTTGTTTCAGGACCATAACTGCTTCTGTCATCAAGGTCTAAATATGCTATCAGATCATTTTGGCAATAAGCTTCTTTATCATGGAACCAGGTATGGAAGTAACCGCCGTCCGGTCGTGGTCCGGTCAGATGGGAATCAAGGTCAGTGGGATATCGTCCCCATTCAAGAACTATCCTTAAATCCTCTGTGCCGTAATATATCACCGGCGTTAATGAAAGGTTTTGCAGGGAAGTGGAATTTGTTGCAATAATATTCTTATATGAATTATAATATCCTGGTCTGCTGACCTCCATAGTATAATATCCTTCCGGCAGACCTGTAAAACTGTAATTTCCATATTGGTTGGAATGTATTACAACATCCTGCCCGTCTGTGTATTTTATGTATTCTCCGACTTTATTATCGTGATCTTTACGGAAACGGATCTGGGCATATGGTACTCCGCTTCCGTCCATGGAACTGGTGATCTTACCGGTTAAATTTGTTTCTTTATTCAAAGGGCGGAGTAATATTGTCTGGTCAAGATTCGTGCCCTGTCCCTCTTCGACTACAATAAGATCACGGAATTCCGTTATATAACCGTAAGCTGATACGCTCATGGAATAGTTGCCCGGCGTTAGTATTACGGTAAATGTTCCGTCAGGATTTACCTGTGTCTTTTTTTGGTAATCACTATTATTCATTGTAAAAGACACAGTAGCATTAGCTACAGTTCCCCCGTCATAGGAATACACACATCCGCTGACAAATGAACCGCCTTCACTCCTGGCCAGATGATAATCATTAAATGGATACCAGTATAGTTGTAATTCTGCTTCGTGCCCTTTTATTCCTTCGGGATCCTTTTCGCCACAGGTTTTTAAAGTGTTGGCCTGGGCTGTTGAAGCAGAGTTACCTTTTAAAAGCAATTCGTTAAGTATAAGTTCGAACTGGGTATCATTGTTATAATTATGGCTGACAATATGATTGAATCCCCAAACTGCGTCTGCGCCTTTATTTAACAAGGATACCGGGAGAGTATATTTGTATGTACTTAAGCAACACCCAAGAAAAAACATGGAATCATCAAGCGTATGGACAGAATAGTATTTTTCAAAAAATCCCGGACCTACGCCTATATTACCGCCTTCAAATTTTCCGAAACTGGCAAATGAGGAATGAATGATTATGTTTTGTAAGTAGAAATCAGGTGTGAGCCAGGCCTTCGATGCTTCCATTGTTTCACCGGTCAAAATGTAGGGCTCTTCGGGCAATAATGCGTCGAAAGAATTAACTGCATAGTTGCATATACCGTGAGAATCGATCAGGATAATATCATAATCTCCGAATTTCTTGAAAGCTTCCACATCGGCAAGTTCATCGTCAATGACATCACATTTTCCGCCTAAAGCTTCGGCAACTATTTCTCCGGTGTTTTTAAAATCATCATATTTCAGATCATCACCGTGAAAAGGCCTTACTACACATACATTATTATCCGGACGAACGGGAGTAATGCTTCTTGACCTGATTTTTTCCCTTACATCATCATAAGATAATCCGCTTGAGGATGTGACAACGTTTCCGTTCTTATCATATGTAGGGGTTCCTTTATAGTTGCCTTCCATAGGCTCTTCAAGCATAACAGGTATCCCTGATATGGTCTTGTATACTATCTGTTTATTATCATCAGAAACTGCTATGCTTGCCTGGTCAACAACATCACTGTTTTTCAGCTTTTCAAGTACTTCTTCGGCTGTGTTAAGAGAACTGATTTCATTTAAGAGTTCATTGTTATCAATAATCTCTTCTTCCGGTATTTCGTGATAATAAAACATCGATAAGGGATCACTTTCCGCATCTTTATAGCGGGCTATATACTCCTTTTGTATCACTTCCGTTGAAGACAGATAAGCCCATCCCGAAAAGATACCGTCATTTGCATCTTTGTCGGGATTTAATCCGTTATCCTTAAGAACCGCAACTTTTGTATCATTTTCATATACAGCCACTTCATCTGCAGATGTATCTATATAAGCATCCGAATACATCTGAGCAAAGAAGGTGACTTCGTGATCATTTCCGTCAGCCAGTATATCTTTAATATCCGCGTCAAGGCTTTCGAATCTGTACTCGCCGGTGACAAAACCGGGATCGACGATCTCTCCCTCAGTATCCGAAAGTGTTTGCTCCCATCCGGCATAAAGAGTAAGGTTTGAAGTAAGCGGCTGTCTAATCTCAAAAAGATACTTAAACTCGGGATCGATGTACCAGCCAAGAAAATCAAATCCCTGTTTTCTTGGTACAGGAAGAGAACGGCAATAAGAGGACACCGTCTCACCCTCAGGTATGGTTATGCTTTCTATTTCGTTTCCGCCGTTGCTGTTGAAGCTGATCTTATATGCTGCAGGGATATACCAGGAGCCGCATTGTTCGCAGTATTTTACCCCGTCAGAACTGTAATCTTTGTAATCATGTATATGGGGGCTCTGAGCATCCGCAGATACCAGAACATCGATGGTGTATTTGGTCCCGCAGGCAGTTACATTGATCCTGGTTTTACCGGGCTTGATGCCGTGAACAAATCCGTTGGCATTTACGGTGGCTATCGATGTTTTTGCAGATTTAAAGAATACCGGAACGGAGTAGCCGTTGCTTTCCCTGATCCCGTTTACGCTGATAGCTATAGGTGCGAACCCTCCCGGCGGAACGGATATTTTTGCATCCGGTTCAATATCATAGACGGACACTACTGTTGAACTGAATGCTTTATCGCTGCCCTTAGTGGAGACAAGGATATGCGTTGTCCCGGCTTTTACGGCCGTGATCTTTCCTTTGGCGTCAACTGCAGCTATCTCGGGATCAAGGCTTTTGAATTCAAGTTTCTTAAGACCATTGCCGATTAATTTCTTGCTCTTTCCTTTTCCGGAGGTGCTTAGATCAAGAGCAACAGCGGACATCCTGTTTTTGGGCGTACTCACTTTTACTTTGCATTCGAAGGTTTTACCGTTGACCGTAGCGGATATAACCGCTTTGCCTGCGGAATATGCATCCACTTCAACCGATTTCAGTGAGCGTCTTACAATCCTTACCACATTCGGATCGGATGATGCCCATTCTACAGGGATTGAACCGGCTGCGTTTATTGATAAAGTCCTGCCTGTTTCACCGACTCCCATATCAAGCTTTTTTTCGGCGAGGACCGGATCATATATAGTAACAGAGCATTCGCTGTCTACCAGTCCGCCAAGCAGGATCGTGGCATTTCCGGCTCCTTTGGCGCTTATCTTGCCTTTTTTCACGGTTGCGACTTTCTTCAGATCCTTACTGTTTAAGCTGTTGCCGCCGGCATCCGTTGCCGAGCTCACGGTATATGTTATCTGGCCGGGGAGAAAGATCTTCTTTTCTTTGCCGATAGTTATCTTCTTTGCATCTTTATCTACCTTGGCTTTTGATTTTCCGCTTATCTCGACGGTTACCGTCTGGGATGTAACGGAATTCTTTATTGTAAAGCTGCCGGTTCCTTCGGTTTTGCCGGAGGTAAGTTTTCCCTTGGCATCTATGGAAAACAGGCCCTGACTGCTGTCATATTCATAAGAATAAACAGCCAGATCATAAGTCTGCCCTTTGACAAGCCGTATATCGCTGTTTTGGGCGGTATTCATTACCGAATAATCTGTGGCCGATTCATCACCTTCAACATCTCCGGCGAATATACGGCCATAGTCTCCAAGAAACATAGCAAAAATGATGATCATGGACAAAAGAAATCTCGAGATTTTTCTGTTATTATTCATTGATGTTCCCCCTTGCCTTTTGATAAAAAAGCCCTTTGACCTTAAATTATATCAGGCAAAAGGGCTTTTGAGAATTTATTTAATTGTTTTTTTGGCCTCAGATATTGTAATTCCGCTCTCCGAAGATACTGCTTCCCACTCTTACATGGGTAGCACCTTCCTCAACAGCGACTTTATAATCTCCGCTCATGCCCATGGACAAAAGCGGCTTTTCCGGGAAATAATCCCGCATATCACCGTATATCATATCGTGAAGCTGTCTGAAGTATTTACGGTTATCCTCCGGATCCTCCACATAAGGAGCGACAGTCATCAAACCACACAGACGTACAAATTCCAGCCCGGATACATCACGGATCAGCTGGCGGTTCACTTCGGGATCGGCGCTGCCGAATTTGCTCTCTTCATCGGCAAGGTTCATTTCAAGCAGAATATCCTGTATGCAGCCGGCTTTGGCAGCCTGCTCATTGATGGCCTGGGCCAGTTTAAGGCTGTCAACGCTGTGAATCAGCACTACTTTGCCGATTATATATTTGATCTTATTGGTCTGCAGGTGGCCGATCATATGCCAGCGTATATCGTCCGGCAGGGCCGGCATCTTTGCGGTAAGCTCCTGCACTTTATTCTCGCCAAAGTTACGGCAGCCGTGATCATAAGCAGCCTTAAGCATCTCCACGGGTTTTGTCTTGCTCACTGCAATAAGAGTCACCTCTGAAGGGTCACGCCCTGCGTTCATGCAGGAAGAATTGATCTCGTTTTGTACTTTGTCCAGATTCTCGGAAATCATACTCATTGTCCCACTCCGTTATCAAAAATAAAGTCATCGTCAAAAAGGCTTGATGCATCAAGGGCTATATAGTCATATTCAGTCAGACCGTATGTGGTATTGGGTTTGACGATCGCATATTCTTCGTTCTGTGACAGTATGCTTATCTGACGGAAATCTGCATAACCCTTGTTAATATAATATACACCTATCAGCTCACCCTTCATGCTGATGGGAAATTCATCCATGGAATTCGGTTTCTTTAGATAATCCCCTATACCCATTCGCGGATCGCTCACGTAGAAATACTCTTCATTTGCCGAATATATTTCTATGAACATCTCCTCTTCTGAGGAATTACCGTCGGGAGTAAAGGTCTTGAGCAGTACCTTACAGGTGTCGTCACGCTCTTCCAGTACAAAATCCCTGGGCACCAGGAAGAATTCCTTATGCGCTATGGAAGAAACAGGTATCTTCAGACCGCCTTCGTTGCTTTCGATCAGCTCTATATCCAGATATCTGTCTGTACAATAACTGATCATACAGGAATTGAAACCGAGAACTACATAAATGGTTTCGGCATCGCCGGGGATCAGATCTACCGAAGCCCATAATTCCTGACGGTCCTTAAGGAATCTTACCTTGACATACCCCTCTTCCTTAAGCTCAAAAGCGCGCTGGCTGTCAACGGGGATCACAAGCTGCCAGTTTTCGGAAGTGAGCAGTTTGTAAACCGGATCGCCGATACCTACCAGGGAATTGTTGGTAAGCTGTTTCTTTTCGTAATTCTCCTTAGAAAAGATATCCGGGTTTATATCGTTTGCTGAAAGGCTTTCGTATCCGTCGATATGATAAACGATATATCCCGGGGTGTCCGCCTTACGGAGTTTTACAAGCTCCGCAGTGTAAGCTCCGCCTACTTCGGTTATGGACTTCATCATATTAAGATTTGCAAGCCTCAGTAAGCTGCCGTCTATATCATAAAGGAAATCGTAGCTTTTGTAGAAATCGCCCGCATTAAAGCCTGCGGAGAAATCTACCATTTCCGAACGCAGTTCCCTGAGCTCGGTATCACTTAGGCTGCTCTCACCGGAGGTGTTTTTACTGAGCTCATTTAAGCTGCCGGTCTCATCTATGGCATAGACCGTATCGCCCACGCCCATATGCTCACCTTCGCGCGCAAAATATGCAACGTAGCCGGTGTCTTTGCTGGTGACGATATGTTCATCCCTGATAGTTATGCCGGTATACAGATTGTGCAGGGCCAGGGATCCGCTCCGTACCTGATATTTAGCTACAGTGCTGCGGCCTGCCAGTTGAGCTATCAGATATATCACATACGCAAAAAAAAGGAGCAATACCACGAAGATCAGCTTGCTCCTTTTTGAATCCAGATCAATCCAGCTCTTAAGTCCGTCCTTACCCATGAAAATTAAAGAGACACGATTATCTGCTCTTTGAATGATGCAGGTATCTCATCAGCGGACGCCGAAATGCTGATACAGAACTTGATGTTTCTTTCTTCGCTTAATTTGTTAAACTTTGTCAGAACAGCCTCAAGCCCGTCGTTCTCAACGCAGGCCAGTCTTTTGAAATTATCGAAATAGAGCTGTTCAAGATCGTGATCCTGCGAGATGATGCCGCAGATAAAGCCGTAGAATTCATCACTGCTGGTGAAAGAAAAATCGGAAACGCTTACAAGACGTATTTTGTTGTTCAATTCATACATGTGCTTGGTGTTTTTATCAAGATAAACGATATTGCCGCTGGCCTCTTTTATCTCTTTATTTACACGCTCCAGCATTTCCTTGGTCTTGCCTTTACCTTCGTTGCCTACTATCAACTGTATCATTGGACTTGCCCTCCGATTTACTTTGTTTTTGTAATATTGATTATAACCCAAAAGCGCTGATTACACAAGCCAAAAAATACCCCTCTGCTTTTGGTTATTATATCACATCATTGCATAGTTTATTGACCGTATCGTAAAGAATATCAACATCTTCGGCCCCCATGACCACTACGATATAGGGCTTCCCCATACCTGATCTTGTATAAAGAATGATGCACTTGCCGGCGGCCTGCGTAGACCCTGTCTTTCCGCCGATAACGGTGACTTTGGAAGGTTCGCTTACAGCTCCCCTTAAGTACTGGTTTGTGGTCTTGGCATCCTTTGTATTTAAGCTGCCGTCTGCGGAAGTGTATTCTATGGTGCGGCTTGGAGTCTGTATTATCTCCAGAAACTCCGGATATGCCAGCAGCGTATTGAACATAAGATACAGATCATATGCACAGGTATAATGATCCTGTTTTGTGAGACCGTGGGGATTTACAAAATGTGTATTTGTTGCGCCCATGGCTGCCGCACGATCGTTCATCATATCGGCAAAGGCCTCTTCACTGCCGCCTATATATAAAGCCAGCGCCAGTGCGGCGTCATTTGCGGAAGGCAGAAGCGTTATATAAAGGAGATCCCTGATAGTCAGCCTGTCACCTTCCTTGAGGCCGAAAAGCTGGGCGCCGTTCTCTTTTATCGTCACTGCTCCTACTGTTATCTTCTGGTCAAGGTCCGGGCAGTTTTCGAAGGTGAGCAGCACGGTCATAAGCTTGGTAAGAGACGCCGGATCCAAATGCTCGTTGGCATTATAGGAATAAAGCACCTTTTTGTCATCGATATCATAGACACAGGCGCTTTTTAAGCTGCCGGTGTTTGCGGTGCTGTTTTCAGTTATATCTGAAGCCGCTGCGCACAGATCCTGCGCAAAAAGAGGAATGGTGGTCTGTTCTTTCTGATCACCAAGCGAATAATCATTGTTATTATCCAGACTGCCATAAGGCAGCTGCAGGCTTTCTTCGCCGCAGCCTGCAAGTATCAGGCTGCAGAGTAAAGCACATACTGTTCTTTTACTGTTTGTTGACCATTTCACGCCACTCTAATTCTCCGCGATCCAAAGATTTGATCAGAAGCTCCGCACTGGCCAGATTGGTAGCCAGGGGGATATTGTGCATGTCGCACAGACGCAGCATGTTGCTGGCGTCCACTTCATGTGTCATGGGATTTAAGGGGTCGCGAAGAAAGATGACCATATCTATCTGGTTATGCTCTATCTGTATGCCTATCTGCTGTTCGCCGCCCAGATTGCCGGCCAGGAATTTGTGTATGTTAAGGTTGGTCACCTCTTCTATGAGACGGCCCGTAGTACCTGTTGCGTATACTTCGTGCTTTGAAAGTATACCGCGGTATGCTATACAGAAATTCTGCATCAGTTTTTTCTTGGCATCATGCGCTATAAGTGCGATCTTCATGCTTAAAGCCCCCGATCTTTTATTGTCTCAGATATGACGGTCTATGTTCATATCTTCCTGTATAAGTTCTGCAAATGAAACCGTGCCCACAGGCCTTGGCTGGGGCCGTCTCAGTCCTACGCTGAGTACAAAACCCATCCCCGCATAAAGGCTCACCAGTGAAGTCAGGCCGTAACTTACGAAAGGAAGCGGCAGACCTGTATTGGGCAGAAGCCCTGTGGTAACGCCTATATTGATAAAACTCTGGAAACATACCAAGCCGCCCATACCGTAACAGATTATCCGTCCGGCCAGATCCCTGGATTTGGTCCCCATGTGATAACACTCCGCGCTTATCAGCATCAGAAGTATTATGGTGGCAGCCGAACCGACAAAGCCCATCTCCTCGCCTATTATCGCAAAAATAAAGTCTGTCTGGGGTTCGGAGATATAATTGCCGCTCTTTACGGAGCCGGCGTCATCGTTGTTAAGGCCTTTGCCCCATAACTGCCCCGATCCTATGGCAGTAATGGAGTTCTGCTGCTGCATGCCGGTACTCAGAGCATATCTTTCGGGATCAAGCCAGGCCAGTATTCTCTCCTGCTGATAATCCTTTACTATGGTCTGATCGGGCTGCAGTATCAGGAAAAGGGCAATCACGGCAACGGGGATGATCACTGCCAGCGTTCCCAGGATGACCTTATGGCTTAAGCCGCCTACATACAGTACCAGGGCGAATAAGATAACGACCATGATACTGGTGGAAAGGTCCGGCTGCTTATAGATCAGTATGAATACAGGCAATACCAGAAGCACCATGGTGATGATATTGCGCAATGTATTCAATTTTTCCCTGCGTTTCATTATAAACTGTGCATAAAAAAGTATCAACAGAATTTTTGCGCTCTCCGAAGGCTGGAAACGTATTCCGGCTATCTCGATCCAACGCTGGGCATTGTTTGACGAATCGCCAAAAAACTGCACCATGAGCAAAAGTCCGATATTGGCTATATAGATAGGCCAGTAAAGCTTTAATATAAGTCCGTAATCCGTAAAGGCTATGACGAACATTATGAACAGCCCTATCATCATACCCATGATCTGGCGTGACTGAAGGCTCTCTTTTGCGCTGCCTATGGCCATGATACCCAGGATGGTTGTGGCTACCACAAGTATCAGCAGCTTAAAGTCAAAATCTTTTATCCTTAGCTTCTGCTTCACGGATCAGTCACCTCCCGTTGTGGTGGCTGCATCGGATGCAGTACCGTTTATCAGTTCCTCGGTATCGCCTATGTTAAAGTAGTATTTGAGACAGTCGCAGGCTGTCTGGGCGGCGTTGTCTGATGAATAACCGTTTGCTATTCTTATCGCTATGGCGATCTTAGGATCGTTATAAGGCGCATAACCTATAAAAAGCGCATGGTTTGGCTTGTTGTTGGCCTCCTGCGCCGTACCGGTCTTACCGGCTGCTTCCAGGCCGTCGACTTTAAAATAATACTTCCCTTCCACCACTTTACGGAGTCCCGTATGTATGGCATCCCAAAGGCTTTCTTCCAGGCTGATGGTATTATGGACCTTGGGGATAAAATAGTAAACGCTCTCGTCTGTGGAATTCCTTATTTCGTGAATAAGGCTCAGGTCATATACCGTTCCGCTGTTGGCTACAGCAGAAATATAACGCGAGAGCGCGACTGTTGTATAGTTATGGGTACCCTGGCCTATAGCGGAGTCTACAGGGAGCTTATCCGATATCTGGGATTCGGATTCCGTAACTTCTATACCGGTCTTATCTCCCAGACCGAACATCTGCGCGTATTTCTGTAATTTTTCTATGCCGACATGATCATTATATCCGCTTCCGTCATTTGCCAGTCTGTAACCTACTTCATAATAATAGCAGTTGCAGGAATGCTGTATAGCTTCCGAAAGG
>JAEEGL010271389.1_pt1 | contig 19890 bp, 14 predicted proteins | sample 9134231 | NCBI WGS metagenome assembly JAEEGL01 (sample SAMN16246548, study PRJNA631951) | gut metagenome | biome: gut microbiome; feature: rumen; material: fiber-attached | host: Bos | place: Iran: Karaj | collected 2018-10 | reverse complement strand
GCAGAAATCAATCCTTTTCTAACCGTTATGAAACCAGAAACCTGTCGGACCCTTTATCATAGTAGCATAATAGGCAAATTTGTAGGCGGAGTCCTATTTCTGTACAACTTCTTCGGCCCACGCCAGCCCAAGGCTACGCATATTAGTATTGCCATTCTCGGAGTCTGTGCCATCACCCTGATCATCCTTCTCATCACCAAAAAGAAGTGGGATAAGCAAGACTCAGATCAAAAGGACAAGTAGCCACCACCCATCCTGAACGCTGGCATCTATAACAGTTGCTATTGTTTTAACAGTTCCTCAATCCTTCTGCGTGTCTTGGAATCAGAGGGTCTTAGATGCATGCCGTAATCCACTATTATTCCATTCTTGTCAATAAGCAGATAATATGGTATTCCGTTTCCTAATTTCAGTATCGGATCAAGGCCTAACAGTTCATCGTCAGGGGCACAAAGGGGACTGTCCCTACTGTGCCATTTTGATTGAGAAGCCGGCGATGGCCCAGATGCCGGGTTGGGGGACGCAGCCGTAATCTATGTAAGTTTTGTTGGTGAGGTTGTTGCCCTCGATGAATACTGTCAGGTTACGCTTTTCCCATTGCAGCCTGGCATCGGTCAGGAAATAGGGCTCGTAATCATAGACCAGGCCGTCAGTGCCGGTGTATGTGCCGGCGCGGTCCTGATATCGGCAGTTTATGCCTAAAACAAGGTTGGGGAGTATTCCTAAACGAACTCCGGCTACGGCCTTGTGTTTGAGATACTCCAGAGTGGAACGGCTCTGGATGCCCTCTACGTCAACCTTGTCCTGACTGATGTAACTGTATGCAAAGTCTGCTGAACGCAACAGGTGCTGTGACGGGATGAGCGTCTCAAAGTCAAATGAGGCCTTAAGCTCAGTTCCCCATGAGTTTACCTGCGTGAAATTGACTGACTCCCAATGGCGTGGTTCCTGAGTTTGGGTGATATCCATTATCCAGTCAATCATATCAGCACCGTGATTGTAGAACAGTGATGCCGATGCCTGAACGCCATCGTAATGAGTATATCGGAGTCCGATGTCATATGATGTCAGTTTTTCTGGCTTCAGGTGCTTATCGGCCTTGTAACCGCCTACGCTGTAGTAGAGTTCTGTTACAGACGGCAGGCGCAGTGATGTGTTGTATGTGGCGAATGCTTTCAACCGGTTTGTGAGCTTGTAACTCATATCAACACCGGGATAAATGTTGAAATCACGCCCGTTCCAGGTGTTGTGCACGCCAACGGCTCCTGCACTCATGGCAAACTTTCCGATGGTGACATTGTGCTCCAGGATAACGCTCAGGTTTGTGCGGTTTAGGCCGTATATGTAGTCGCGGTCAGTACCTTTTATATGTATGGGATTGTCTAACGGCTCACCCAGATTGCCGCTCACCAGATTTTCATTCTTTATTTCAAGACCGATAGCTGTGCGCCCCAGCTTCCAGTCAAACCAACTGTTAAGGGCGGCTCCGGTCACATCAGACCGATGATAATTGAAAGGAACCGGTGTCTCGCTGCCGCGAATCAGCTCAAAACGGTCCTGGTTATGGTTCCACCAGATGCTGGGATGGATGTGGAAACCGCCCAGAGTGCTTTCAGCCTGCAGCGCGGTATATGTCTTTAAGGTGTGCTCAAACTGGTCATCGTATTTGGCGGAATAGAAGGTGTTGCTGCCCCAATCCTTGACGCTCATTCCGGCGTGCCAGTCAATACGCAGATTGTCACCCGCGTAGCTGCCTTTGTAAAAAGCTTTCTTATATTCAAAGTCTGCATTCAGCCCCCCGTTTTTGTTGCGGCTGTAACCGTCAGAGCGACCGTAATTCAAAGAAAGCAGGTTGTTCCATCTTCCGGTGACTGCCGTAGCATTTACTCCGCCTGCAGCATATCCGTAGCTGCCGCCCTCTGCATGGGCCGATGCCGTATTCCTTGCAGCGTTTTTTGTCACGATATTGATTGCACCCATCAGTGAGGATGATCCGTAAGCACGGCCGGCAGGCCCTTCAAGTACCTCTATATGGTCAATATCGCTCATATCAACCGGGAAATCAAATGAGTTGTGCCCGGTTTGCGGATCACAGATGTTGATTCCGTCAAGCAGTATCGCCACCTGCTCAAAATTGCCGCCACGTATGCCTACATCGGTCTGCGCACCCATCGGGCCACGTTGACGTACATCTACACTTACAGCATATTTCAGAATATCATTGACAGACTGGATGGGATATGTGGCTATCTCATCGGCTGTCATAACATTGGTTATGCGTACGGCGTTTGGAAGGGTGGTCTTTATCCTTGAAGCGGTTACCTCAATCTCGTCCATCCTGTAAAACAGGGAATCTGTGTTTTCGGCATATAAAGAAACGCTGACGGCAGTTGAGCACAACAACGCAGTAACAATTACTTTACGGTATAATTTTGTCATATTTTTTCAGGGTCAATCAATCAGATCGCAAAGGTATTGGAAAGAGTGAGAAGATGGAACATAAGAATGTTCCTTTTGGGAGTTTTTTAATATAATTTGATATTCTTACCCAACCGCTTACTGGTATGCTGGCAGATAGGGTAAAGCAGCGTCATTGGATATTGCTGTCTTGACGTAGTAACCAAGAAGCAGTATCTTCCGGAACTCTCAATAGAGAATCCCGATGGCTATTACCAACCTCTCAAGTAACCGGCAATAAGACTATGATGATTAAATGAAAAAACGATATCGTCTACAAAAACGGATAAACAGTTTTTATTGACTGTTCTTTTTAGTATGTTTGTGGTCGAAACAAAGTGATTATGAGTCATGACATTCTTCAACCAATTCCACAAGGAGGCTACGGAGCGTACGATGAGGAAAATCGCAAAATCCAAGGAATCGCCGATGAACTCCAGAGACTTTGCCGAATACATGAAGAAGAATTTGGAGACAGCCAAACAAATGGAGGCAGCCTCGAAATAGAGCAACGTATTTCTGAGCGATACGCAAAAAATCACAATCTTTGGATTCCAATTGACTACATGTTTGATTTAGGCGTTCCTGGACCAAGCGGGAACGAGAATGACACATACGTTTCTGAAAACACGATCTTCAAAGTCAACAATCTCTTTAATAGCGGTAGTATAGTCAAACTTTTGGAAAAGATATTGCTCCACAATATCATCTTCCCTAACACATTTTATAAATTCTACGCCTTCACGGGGTATGATGGACGTAGTATTATGCCAGTCCTTCAACAAGACAGGATTTGTGATGCACATCCTGCTACTCAAGAGATGATTAACTCTTACATGACTGCATTGGGATTCAGCAAGCAATCTACTACAGGTAAATATGCAAATGAATCTTACATTGTTTGGGATATAGTTCCACGTAATGTCTTAGTCGATGAAGATGGTGATCTTTATGTGGTGGATGCCGAGATTTGCAAACCATCTAGGTCAGAATGAAAGATTGTTAATGAGTTAGGTTATTCACTTAACTATCAGCACCCATTCCTTGACAATTGTAAAACTGATAATTACTTTTGCCGATATGAAAGTATTGATTCGCTTTATGACATTTCTGCTTGCAGTACAGTTATCTTTTCCTGTTTCTGCAAGAAAGATTGATGTAGATGGATTAAAGGTCAAGATATCGATTTTTAAGAAGACAGCCCAGGTTTTAGGCCCGGCGGATCATGATTCATTTTGTAAGGATTCACTTATTATTCCGGAATCATTCAGCGTTAGAGGACACAAATACAGAACGGTATCGATAGGCGGTTTCGCAAATTGCAAATCACTTGTTTATGTATCAATGCCCTCGACTGTTGAAACACTTGAAAGGGCTTGTTTCCAGGGATGTGTCAACATTGAGGAGATTGTGCTGCCGCCACTAGTGGAGGTTATTCCGGAAGCTTTTATGGAGTCATTCCAGGCATACACCTTCTCACCGGAACAAGAACGTAGTAAATCCCGGCTTAGGTCTGTTGTCTTGGGTAAGAATGTTACAACCATAAGTAATTGGGCGTTTGCCGGCAGTTCAATCCAGCAGATTGTGATACCCGAAAAAGTGAAATACATAGGTACTGAAGCTTTGGCCTCTTTCAGGACAATGACAGAAGTGTATTGCCTTTCTCCTGAACCACCTGTAATACATATAGAATACACCCCTGATGAAATACTGGATTGGAGTTTCCAGTTCTTAGGCCCTCATAACCCGGGGCTAAATCCTCCAAGGACATTATACGTACCCCAAGGAGCCCTTCAATCATATCAGAATGCTCCCGGGTGGCGCTCTTTTGACAACATAAGAGAAATCTTACCCGTTCCTGAAAGACTTGAATGTGGACCAGAATTCAGTCCTGATAACTTCAGGTTGCCGGAAGGCGTTACGGTGGATTCAATAATCCGCAAACTTCCTGGAGTAGAGGTGTTGAGTGACGGCAGTATCACCGTAAACGGGAGGCTTGTAAGCAAAAACCTGCTTAGTCAACAATTGGAGACTGTTGGAAGCACCCAACAGGATGACATCTTCGGCCTCCGTATAGGAATGCCCGTAAGTGAGCAGGAGGTAGTCACCCTGTTCAGCGAGAGATATAACGCTCATGTTGACATCCCTTCCAGTGAAGCATCAATATAGTAACCGCTAAGGTAGGTGAAGCCTTCAAATTATCGGAATAAATCCTCCATTGTTATCACCTTTTGGAATTTTCCGGCATACTCATTTCGGTGGAGGCCATAAGTTGTAATCAATACTGAAATGATTGGCTTAGTTTGCTTGGTTATTTCACTTGTATGGCTAATTCTGTCCTGAATTTTAGTTGCATAATTATTGTCAACCGTGAACAGTCCCTGTCGGAATTTCATTTCGCAAAGGCAGATCTTGCGATCGTCCCTATCAATGATGAGGTCAATCTGCATTCCTGTTTCTGATTTAGTTCCCGGAACAATCCATGAAGACTCGCGGGTTATGACATCGCCTATACCCAATGCATCCTTGATTTGGCGGATATGTGCAAAACAGACATCCTCAAAGGCGTGTCCAGCCCAGTTGTATGCGGCAGGAGAATTGTAGAAGGATTGCCAATATGTAGTTGCATCCTGGTTATTCTCCACGTGTTTAAGATAAAAGATACAGAATTGATCGGTAAGCCGATACTTTTTTATATCCTCCCCAAACGGGAGATATGGTGTAATAAGTGTGCTGTTTGTCAGCGATGACAAAAGTCTTGTCAATCCGCCACCTGAAGTGAAATTTCCCTTGGTGGCAATCTCTTCCCTTGTATAGCCGGACCGCTTTCCTGCTAGTATTCTAACAATGGTCTTTAATTCTTCAGGGTTGGCAAACTGAGAATTAAAGAGCTTGTTGAATTCGTTACCCAGAGGTGCCTGTCTGCCATACAGAATGGAATCAAAATTCTGAGGAACGCTGAATCCCCTTCTGAACATATCCAGATAATAAGGTATTCCACCAAAAGCCATATAAGCTAGAACAATATCATACTCGTCCATAGCATATCCACCTTCCCTAAAGAACTCACGGCATTCGTGCAGAGTGAACGGTTCTACAAACATAGGCAAGGTTACACGTCCGTACAATCCGCCTTGGTTGTTCAACAACTTATCAAGAATCCACGAAGTTGCACTACCACAGACAATCAATCGTGCGTTTTTTCTGGCCGATACCCAATCATTTGCAAAATGCTCAAATGCTGTCAGGAAATTAGACCTTGGTGTATCCAACCACGCCAGCTCATCTATAAATATGACAAAATTGCTGCCATCATCTTTGCATTCCAATAGTCTTTGTAAAAGGTGAAATGCATCTGCCCAGTTAGTAGGGATGGGCTCATCAGGAGAAATGCCATAATTACGTAACGAGTAATGAAACTCTTGAAGCTGTAGTTTCAATATTCCAGGTTTTAATTTGTTGTTGTCATCATACGGAGACACAGCGGTATGCTTGAAAGCATATTTGTTCTGAAAAAACTCGTTTACTAAAAACGTCTTTCCAACTCTGCGTCGGCCATAGATGGTAATTATTTGTGCTCTGGGCTTCTCCATGGCCTCCTGTAGAAGCTCAAATTCTTTTTTACGTCCAATCATAATTATCTTTATTTGGCCGTGAAGATATAAATAAGTTTAGTTGTGGCCAAATAATATAACGCTATTTGGCCAAATAGGGCTAAAAATGTAGTTTGACGGCCAAATTAATTTTTTTGAAGGCAACATTTGTGGTATATTTAAAAAGGGCTACCCTGAACCTTAGGGTTACGGTAGAATGCGATATTTTACAAGAATCACATATTGTTCAATGCGATAATGTACAGTTCTCAAATAGTAGGCACAAAATTTTTTTGTTTCAAGGACGCATTTTGATTACTTTGCAGTTTAGTTATCAGAAAGGCCTTAAAAAGTAATGGGTAAAGCCATTATTACTGAGCAAGAACTTGCGTTGGGGTGTGCCCGTAAGGAGCGGGATGCACAGGGGGAGCTGTATGCCAGATATGCAGCTGGGCTCTATGCGCTCTGTCTGAGGTACATTGAGAACCGTGAGGATGCCCGGGACCTTATGCATGACGCTATGATAAAGGCTATGGATAACTTCCGTTCTTTCCGATACGCGGGTGAGGGGTCAATCTGGGCCTGGATGAGCAGGATTACCGTTAACATGGCGGTTGACAGACTCAAGGAGAACAGCCGGTTCCGTCATATTCCGTTTGATGAGGTCAGCGGGGCGGAGGTTGAGAATGCTTTGGAGCCCGATGCCGAATCTGTTCGCGCAGTTCCTGATGATGTACTGGATGAGATGATAGCAGGGCTGCCTCCCGTTAAGCGTACGGTGTTCAACATGTACTGCATAGACGGATTCAGCCATAAGGATATAGCCAAGGCGTTGGGGATATCAGAGAGAGGATCCACATCCATACTTGCAAAGGCCCGCGCCAGCCTAAAGAAGGTGCTTACGGATTACCTAAACAAAACAGGACTATGAAGGATTGGGAAGACATATTAAAAGAACGTCTGGCAGGCCGTAAGGCGGAACTGCCGGAGTCTGACTGGAATGATTTCCTTTCCAGAAAGGCCAGCCATGAACTGGCTGTAAAACGTCGCCGTCGGATCCTGTCTGCGGCCATATCAATCCCAGCCGCTGCAGCGGTACTGCTTCTTGTTTTCCTGCAGCCATTCAAATCGGTCGTTCCGGATAATCAGGTGGCCCAGAATAATCAGGCAGTTCAGAATAATCCTGTTGAGCAACCGGTAATTGTTGACAGCGTTGATGTTAATCCCGTTGACAGTACCCTGGTTCCGGCTAATCCGGAGGACGTGAATACAGTAGTTAAGGAGGCTCAACCGGTAAAGAGAATATATGCACAGGAAATAAAGCCGGAGCCACAGCCAGAGCTGCAGTCAGAGTCAAAGCCAGAGCCGGAAATGACAGTTGAAACTCCTGAGGAGGAGCCTCAGAATAAATATTTGATTGCACAGAATCATTCCGTTACAGGTGCCATTTATGATTATGATTCTGCTGAGCCTATTTATTCTGCCGCAGTGATGATATATCAGGTTAACGGTGCTGATACCATGTATGTAGGTGGTAGTGCAACCAATGATAACGGTGAGTTCAATATTGGCAATCTTGAACCGGGCAACTATATTGCAAGCACCAGATACGGTAGTCTTGATGACTCGTACAGGAATTTTACAATCAGTCCGATTGATTCTACCACTGATCTTGGCAAGATTACTATGAGAGGTAATCAAGGAAGATTGCTTTCAGATCTTGCCGTATCGGCAGTTGTGAAAAGAGTTCAGGTCTTAAACGATACTGTCAGGTTCAATTCTGCCGCTTACAGTACCCCTGAGGGTTCATCGGTTGAGGATATTATCCGTAAAATTCCTGGTGTGGAGATTCATGATGACGGCTCCATTACCGTGAACGGTAAAGAAGTAAAGAGAATTCTGGTAAATGGTAAGGAATTCTTTGATGATGAGAAAACAGTTGAACTGAAACAGCTTACGGCTGATATGATTGAGAAGGTCAAGGCGTATGAGAAGCAGAGTGACCTTAGTCGTCAGACCGGTATCGATGATGGTAGGGAGGAGACTGTGCTTGACTTCTCTCCTAAAACAGTACGTATTATAGATTCCATATATATATCTGATACGCTGTTCAATAGAAAAGGTGCTGTCAGGGTACCTATAAGAAGGTCTAAACTTAATAAATACAAGGATTACCTGCTTGAGTTGCCTGCTATGCAGGTCTATGATGACGGTATTGTTACTGTTAATGGCGTAAGGGCCAGAAAGATTGTTTTCAGAAAGAAAAACAGGATAAAGGTATTATGCTCTAACAGATATTCTGTGGTATATCTTCCAATGGAACAATAATGACCCAAAAGTGACCCAAAAGGGACAGTCCCCTCTGTGTCGTTTTTCAAAATGGCACAGAGGGGACTGTCCCTTTTGGGTCACTTTTGGGTCACTAAAAAATTTCAGCGAAAAAATTTTGTTGAACGAAATAAAACTGTTTTATTTGTAGCGAAAATATTTCGTTGAAGTAAAAAACGTATTGCTTATGAGACGTCTGACCAAGAAGGAGAGAGTCATCATGGACTACTACTGGACCTATGGTCCCATGTTTATCCGAGAGCTTCAGGAACGCTATCCTGATCCTAAACCCTCATTCGGCACACTGTCCAACCAGGTGCGTACGCTGCAAGCGGACGGCTTTATCAGCCATAATGCCTACGGCACCAACTATCAGTATTACGCTACGGTTGACAGGGAGCAGTACAGCAAATCCGGCATCAACGGCATAGTTGATGAATTCTTCAGCAGCTCATACTCAAGCATGGTAATGTCATTCGTCAAGGATGAGAAACTGTCAGTTGAGGAACTGGAGCGGATAATTAAGGAAATCAAAAAACAGAAATAGTCATGAACCCCTTCCTTGTTTACATATTAAAGGTGTCGTTGCTTACGGCGGTATTTGTGCTGCTGTACCACCTGCTGTTACGGCGTGACACGTTCCACCGTACCGCTCGCATAGTCCTTGTATCGTCACTGATAATCTCATATGTGCTGCCGTTCTGCGTAATTACAATACATAAGCCGGTGCCAGTGGTAGAGGAGCCTGAAGTTTCTGCAATACAGACTCCTATGACTGCTCCCGCAGCCCCCAGCCGCCATACTGTTCAACTGGAAATACAACAGGAGCAGAGGCAGATCCGTCAGGAACAGAATCAGATAGAGGAACAAGTCCGGATACAGGCCCGACCACAGCAGGAAATGCAGCAAGCGACAGTCTTACCTGATTCAAATAGGTCTTTACCTATTCCAGACCGTAAGCCTATAGATTGGATATTGGTATCAATAATCATCTACGCATTAGGGGTGGTATGTCTCATAATTCTAAGACTATTGTCTGCTCTTAAGGTTATGGAGATAATCCGTCGCGGTCGTACGATAGTGAAAAAAGATGGTTGCAGCATAGTGATATCGAGTGATAACATCCGTCCCTTCAGTTGGATGAACAGCATAGTTCTTCCGGAAGATATGGCGCAGTCTGAGTCCTTATGGAATTCGGCAGTAGTGCGTCATGAACATTCCCACGTATCACACCATCATTCCATAGAGCTTTTGGTCATAGACATTCTTTCTGCATTCCAGTGGTTCAACCCTGCAGTCTGGCTACTTAGACACGACCTTTGCTGCGTTCAGGAGTTCCAGGCCGATGCATCCGTGCTTGAATCCGGTTTAGACAAACTGGAGTATGAAAAAAGTCTGCTAAGCATAGCGACCGGTGGACTCTCCATTCCGCTTGTGAACGGACTTGGGGAGAGTTACCTGCGCACAAGAATCAAGATGATGAACCGCAATCTTTCACGCAAGGGCAACCTCTTTAAGCTTATCTATCTTCCGGTGGTGATGGTCCTGGCTCTGGGCCTGATGTCAAACACCGTCTATGATAAATCTGAAGATGAGGACGCTGACAGTGAAACTGATGTTTACCCTGAGCATGAATTCGTTGATCTGGGTCTGAGTGTAAACTGGGCCCTTTGCAACATAGGCGAGTCTGATTATTTCCCGGAATGGCGTGGCAATCTCTATGCATGGGGAGAATCAGTCACAAGGGATTATGACCTGGAGAATCATTTCGCTTCAAGAGTGAGTTATTATTTTGATAACAGAATTACCGTTCTGGAACCCCAGGATGATGCGGCTACGTTGCTTTGGGGTGAAGATTGGCGTATGCCCACAAAGGAGGAATTCCAGGAATTGGTGGATAAATGCCAATGGGAATGGACACAGGAAAATGGTCACTACGGGTATCGGGTCACTGGCAGGAACGGAAACTCGATATTCCTGCCGTCTGGAGGAATGAAGATAGAGAACCGTTGGAATAATTACCCCGAAGGGCTTTACTACTGGACCAGTTCCTGTAATTCAGACAGACCGTCAGGGGAGCCAAAGGCCTATATGTTCTATTCCGTTTCCGATGGGGATGACATAAACAAGAACCGCAGAATGGGAGTAGTCATCACTCCCTTGAGCCTCCAGATAGGCCGTTCAGTAAGACCGGTTACCGAACAGCGTTTCATTCCGATTCAAGGAATAGCTCTGAACAGGAATGATATTACATTGGAAATAGGCCAGGAGTACAAGTTGAAAGCATCATTCATTCCTTCAGACGCCACCAGGAAAAGGATATTCTGGTATAGTGGCAATTCGGCTGTGGCCAAGGTTGATGCTCACGGAAAAGTCACTGCCATATCAAACGGAGAGTGTACAATCAAGGCTGTGTGTGGAGATTTCAAGGTAGAATGTCAAGTTACTGTCAGGAATCCCAAAGGTTATATTCCGCCTAAGCAGGCGGAAGCCGTTACCATATTCCGGTTTGGAGAAGAGGTGAACAGGGAGTTCATTGATTCTTTACAAGATGATTATGATGACTCTATGCTTGAAACGGAAGAAGTTTTCAAGACCCATATAGGTGATGCGTCAGGAGGAATCACTGTTACCTTGTTCAATTATACCGATAAAGACTGGAATAGTGATCCAGGTGACTTCCGTATAATGGACATTGATGTAGCCGGCAGACATTACCGTTTCAGGAATGTGGACTGGGTTTGGGAAGAGATGTTTGACAACGGCTATTTCCACTGCGTTAAGGTGACCGAATCCCGATATCTGCTGTTCCTGAAAGGATTTGATTATGGTTGCTGCCCCGGCACTCTGACCGTGTTTGCTATCGATGAAACCGGGGTCTATACGGTAATGAACAAGGAATACCACTTGAGAGAATTCAACAGGGAACCTTTCTCAATGACCGTTGCTGACTGGTATGATGAATATGTGTCTGATGACGTGACAATCAACTCTGCTACATACACCCTCTTTATAGAGGATGGGGCCCTGAAAAAGAGATGGGTTCAGCTTTTTCCCAATAAACATGAATACGTTGACCTTGGTCTGAGTGTGAATTGGGCCACCTGTAATGTGGGCGCTGAAAAGCCGGAAGAATATGGAGATTATTATGCCTGGGGTGAAACAGCGCCTTACTATGTAAAGAATGCCGGTACAGACAATGAACTCCAATGGAGAAAGGGAAAGGAGGCAGGCTACGACTGGAAATCATATTTTGACATAAAGACCATTGAACCTACAGATTATGATGATATTGTAACCTTCTGGTACTACAATACCCAGGAAAAGAAAGTGATTGAATATTATCATGATGCTGCAACCACAAACTGGGGCGGGGAATGGCGCATGCCCCGTCAGGCGGAATTTGAAGAACTCATAAATCCTGACAATTGCACCTGGACATGGACAACTATGAATGGTGTGAACGGTTACAGGGTGACCAGTAAGAAACCCGGATATGAAGGCAATTCCATTTTCCTGCCGGCAGCAGGAGGATATTCCGGAACAGACTCCTGGTTACGTGATGCATATGGCTGGTACTGGTCCGGTTCAATAGATGACAAGACCTCCGATAAAAGCACGAATTTTGCATACATTCTATGTTTCTACTCTGATACCCGCTGTGTTTACGTGAACTCCGCTGTTCGATGTGATGGGCACCCCGTTCGTCCCGTCTTACCAAACGGAAGAAACCAAAAGGCAGTATATGGAACAGATAATGAGCCTATTGCAGTTATCACAAAGAGAGAACCAGATGTGCCACTAGATTCAGATGAACCTGAATCAACTCAGACCATGTCGGCCCGTTTTGACGGTTCCTTGCTGGAGTCTCAGGTAGCAGTTTTATCATATCAGGATAGTAAAGTAATTCCACAGAGTCTTCCTGACATAATGCTGGACAGCCTTAAAAAACAGTATCCGGAACTGAATTCCCTTGAGAGCATCTATGATGACGGAATCTTAACCAATGACAAGCCTTATAAGGGATACATATCCTGTATCCAAATGTCTAAAGGTGTCTATTCTTTCTGGGTTATGGGCCTTGAGGATAAGGGCGGTCAGGTTGTATCGATAGAACTGGGTACCATAGATAATGCCATCGCGTTCCTGGATAAACTCATTACATCATATCAGAAGGATAAAATTATAAGTGCCCAGGGACATACGTTCACAGCAGTCAAGGGTAATGCCTACTCAATTCCCAGAACGGACGGTGTTGATTTGGACCCTTATCTGATAAGTGTCAAGAACCTCAAGCATGACCTGTCAGTTCTGGAGAAAAGAAAGGACTGGGGGGCAGCCGGTTTTGATGAAATAGGTTTCTTTACGATGGAGAACAAACCTGATCATTATGAAATCTTGTTTCCTGGTTGGCCCAGATTATTTGAGTCTTTGCACATGAATACATGGGATGGAGTTGACGGAGGTGAAGAATGGGCAGCCACAGAACTGGAAAAACAGATTCGTGAAAGAGGAAGCGAGGGACATGTTCCAGGAAGAAGCGAATTGGCAGTGTCCAAATTCAACGGTGTGATACTGCTTCCATTACAAAAGAGTGAGTATATGACTCCTTCAGGGGCTTATAAGGAATATATCCAGTACTATATTCCAATTATCTATGACCCTGAAAAGTATCAGGCTCCGCTTACTGATTATCAGCGGAGCCTGAAGAGACGGGTTTTCAAACGCGACTCAAAAAAGGCTAACAGTAATGAAGTTTCTTATGATCAGGTAGGTTTCTTTACAATGGAGAATAAACCTGATGAATATGAAGATCTTCTTCATGGTTCAAGGCCTGCTGAAATGACATTAAATGAACGTGAAGATGGTGGCAGTGGTGAGAGTTGGGCTGCCACAGAAATAGAGAAAAGGATTCGTGATATGGCAAGTCAAGGAATACATCATGATGTAGCCAATACCAGATTTAACGGAGTCATATTAGTGGGTGAATTAAACCGCGGGTATGATGAGGTTTTTGGAACATGGTATCGCCAGTATTACATTCCTATAAACTACGATCAGGAAAAGTATCAGGCCCCGCTTACCGATTATCAGCGGAGCCTGAAACGTTCCATATTCAAACGCAAGAAATGACTCAAAAGGGACTGTCCCTTTTGAGTCACTTTTCAGTGTTGAGAGCCTGGGCGACTGCTGTTTCAACGTCTTCCATCTTATCAGCTGATTCAAATCGTTTCAGGATTTTTCCGTCAGGTGAGATCAGGAACTTGGTAAAGTTCCATCGGATGTTGTTCTTGTTCTCAGCATTGGCTTTGAGATACGTGTAAAGGGGGTGCTCGTTCTCACCGTTTACCTCAATCTTGTCAAACTGGGTGAACTTGACGTTATAGTTGGTTGAGCAGAACTCCTTGATCTCTGCTATTGTTCCGGGAGCTTGCCCTCCAAACTGGTTGCACGGGAAATCCAGAATCTCAAATCCCTGCTCGTTATACTTCTCATAGATAGCCTCCAGGTCCTTGTACTGTGGTGTGAATCCGCAGCGTGTGGCTGTATTCACTATCAGCAATACCTTTCCCTTGTATTGCTCAAGGCTTACCTCTTCACCCTTATCGTTCTTGACCTTGAACGAATAGATGTTGTCCTGTGCCGATACAGCCGCTACGGCCATAAACAGCATGATGGTTGTTATTAACTTTCTCATAAAAATGTGTTTTAATCATTTAATGGCACAGGGGGACTGTCCCCCTGTGTCAAAATCAGAAGTCCAGATATGACAGGATAAGTTCTACCGCCTTGTCCTCAGTGAGATAATCCATATTGAGAACCATATGGTAGTTACGCGCATCATATCGGCTCTGGCCGGTATAGCGTAGCACGTAGTTGTTACGGGCCTTATCTACTGTTTCTATAACCTCCTGGGCTTTTTCACGTGAAAGCCCCTGCTTGCGCATGATACGGGCAATACGATTCTCTTTTGAAGCGGTGATAAGTATATCCACCTTGTTGGGGCGGTCCTTGAGTACAAAGAAACCTGAGCGTCCGGCAATTACGCATGAGCCCTCATCGGCAATTCCGTTAAGGATCTCTTTTTCAGCCTCAAAGACATCATTGACACTAAGTGATGAATTATACTCGGCTATATAATCACTGTCACCGTCAACCAGCAGACCGCTCATTGGTACGGGAGCAACCATCTGGATGAAATCATCCAGCCAGCGTTTCTTCTTTCCCTTAAGTTCCTCTATGCTGTTCGGTGACAGGTTGAGCTTAGCCTGAAGAGCATCAATCAGTTCCTTGTCACTGAAACGCACACCCAGTTTCTCTGCCAGTTTACGGCCGATGGTTCTGCCACCTGAGCCTACCTCACGGCTGATGGTTATTACAAATGGTTCTTTCATTGTGATTATAGTCTTATTTGTTTCTTGTCTAACGAAATCGTTTGCATAGATACAAAAAAAGTATCAATATCACCTCCACAAAAGAAAAAAAATGGCACAGAAGGGACAGTCCCCTTTGTGCCACTTTTATTGCTGAATCAGAAAATATACAGGTAGGATAGGTCTGTGTTGCACTGCAGTACTTGTTCTGCATTACCGGTGGTGGGATCATATGAGAATACGCCCGATGCATCCACGCCGTATGCTGTAACATAGAACTTGCCGTTATACTCACAGATGGAGCCGCTGTGAGGATCTGTGTTGGGAATACCCTGGATTCTCTTTATGGTCTTGCTGTTGAGGTCTATGATGACGGCTATTGAGTTATGTGCAGTGTAGGGATTGTCGCCGTTAAGTTCCAGACAGGCCACGAAAGCTATAACCTTATCATTACCCATATAATATGAGTTGTAGATTGATGCGGGCTTCCAACCATCCGTACCCTCGATGACGGTCTCGCTGATATCCCATGAACGGTCGGTGTCAAAATCCGTGCTGCCTGCAGGAATACATACAAAGCCGTTCTTTACATACGTGGGGTCATAACCAAAGTTGCCGCAGCAGGCTATGTAGATATCATTAGCTTCATTCATGAACATCATGCCGGGCAAGAAAGGACGGGTGGGGAAGCTGAGTCCGGAAGTGGTCTCCGATATCATCTTTTCAACTGCATCGGTATTCACATCTATAACCAGGACGTCAATCTGGCGGTAATCCTCAAACGGCATCCATGTGGGGCCTACCTGATCCAGAGCGATAAACAGTTTTCCGTCACGGATGATACCGCGGGCGGGATCTGCACTCTGGTCTGAGTGAGCGTACTGGCTGAGGTCTATCTCACCTTTGAGTTCAAGAGTCATGGGGTTTACAATCAGGATATTGCCCAGTCCGTACTGAGGGATATATGCCTTGCTGTCATCATACTTGATCAGTGTGTAAGGAGCTGAACCGGGAGTGATCTGCATGGAGGCAGCCCTGCTGAAACCGTCGGCTGAACGTACGTAACGCACAAGCTCGAGATTGCTTCTTATCATCTCACTGGGGAATACGTAAACGTCATTTCCATATATTGATATGGTGGATGAGAAGCCTACCTGCATGGCGTTGTCAAATTTTACCTCCTTGCCAAAGTCCTCAACCTGAAGCAGGTATGACGCGCCGCTTGCACCGTCATCGTTCTTGATTGTGGGTTCGATAAGGATGTGACCCTTACCGCCGGGGAGAGATTCATTCTCATCATTGTTTTCCTTGTCACATGCTGTGAACATAAGAGCCATACCGCACATGGCGGCTGCGCTGTAAAAAAGTGTCTTTCTCATTATTGAAATAGTTAATTAATTGTTATCTAAGAATATAGCGGAGTTTTATACCCAGAGTGCGTCCCGGCAGCGGGCAGTTGTATTCCGATATTACCTTAGCATCGGCTACGTTCTTTATCTTGCCCGATATGTAGAGGCGCTGGTCAAAGAAACTGTGCTCAAATCCTAAGTCAAAGGTTAAACTGCGCGGGATACGTCTCTTCTCGTTCTTGGTGAGCTCAAAGTCATAGAAATACTCCTCTATGAATGAGGCATCGGCAAACAGGCGGGTGTTCTGTCCGCTGCCGCCAAATAGGTTCTCCTTGTGGAACTCGAGCCCGGCGTTGGCCATGAAGTAGGGGATGTTGGGCATACGTTTTCCTTTGGTGGGGTTGGGCAGGTCCTTGCCGGCCTCGTGCTCGCGGGTGTCACGCAGATCCTGGTAGGTCACGTTGGCATAACCGTAGAGCCATGGCAGCACATCGGCCTTGACTTCAGCCTCAACTCCTATGGTGCGCATCTCACCAAAGTTCTGGTACTGTGCGCCCAGGATACCTTTTACAAAACGGATCATGTCATCCACATGCATGTAATAACCGTTGAGCTCAATCTGCAGGTTGGTGGGATGGATGCCTGTCAGGTCATAGAGCAGTCCGGCATTGAAACTAAGGTTGCGCTCAGGCATAAGCTGCTCAGATGGTGCTATGGTTGAGCCGTCACCAAGAAGCTCATTCTCGGACGGTATGCGTACGTCATAACCACCTGACAGCTTGGCCATCAGTCCTGGAGTGATACGGTAGCGTATGGCCTCACTGAATCCGGCGCTTGTCTTGCGCAGTGAGATGTCCTCTACCGGAACTGTTACGTACAGGTTCTCATATTGGGTGTCCATACCGTACCAGTAGTAACGGCCTGTGAGTGAGCTTAAGAAACGCTGGTCAAGTGAACGGTAATCATAGGTGAGACCTACCACCCAACTGCGCATCCTGGAGTCAAAGTCAACCTGCTTGCCCAGACTCTTTATCTTGAGCTCGTCACTGGGACGGCCATCGGCTGTCTGGATGAGTGAGTTGAATATCACAGAGTGGCGTTTATTGATGAGATACTCTATGTAGAGCTTGTTCAGGAGCGTGAATTTCCTGTTGTCAGAGTTTGTGGCATAACGGTTACCTATTAACTCACCGCCATAGACGGAGGGTGTGACGTGCGCCTGTCCGTTCCAGTCATAATAGTTCCTGGCGGTATCTATCATGTTGTACTGTGTGTAAGCTAAAGCGGTTGACATATCAAAGTCAAGCCCCTCAACAAGGAAGTCATCCTTGACCAGTTTCAGGTTGAGCAGATAACCTTGTGACTTGCTGTGGGCGTGCCGGATATCGGTCTCTATACCTTGAATCTCATGATAGGTGTTCAGATAGACGGGTTCCAGCTCAACCTCATCAAACCACCATTTGTGCGCTTTTATGCTGCCGCCAAGCATCACTTTGCGGAATGCATCATGGTCACGGTAGATTTTCAGCCCGTCAATGTAAGGAGAATCCATGGTGTAGTCATTGGCGGCGTATGTGTAGCCACCGCCTATTCCATATACCAGTCCGTGCCTGAAATCATTCTTCTTGACTACAGTCTGGAAACGGTTGGTGTTGTATGATTCACGCTGGTAACTTACATCGGCATAATGTTCAGGGTACTCCTTGATTACGATGTTGACTGCACCGCCCATTGCCGAGCCGCCGAACTTGGCCGGAACCACACCTTTGTATATCTCGATGCGGTCAATCATGTCAACCGGAATGTCATTCAGGTCTATAAAGTCAGACTGGTCAGCCATTGGGGTCTCATCAATGAAAAATCCTATACGCTTGCCCTCAAGGCCACGCACAGACAATCTTGATGTGCTGCCCAGACCACCTGTGGCTCGTACCGTTACGCCTACGGTCTTGGCCAGTATGCTCTGCACGTCACTCACGGTTCCCTGCAGTTGCTGCATGCTGATCACGCTGATGGGCATAGCCTGCTCGCGCAGTATCCTGGCCTGGCTCTTCTCTGAGATGATTACTTCATTGAGAGAAAGTGATTCAGGTTTCAGGCCGATGTTGTTTGATTTGGCTCCGCGGTCTGTACGTATCTTTTTTTCTGTGGGTTGGTATCCTAAGAACTGGACTTTCAGAGTGTATGTCCCTTCGGGGATTCCGGTTATTCTGTAAACACCTTCATTGTCGGTTATTACGCCAATGCCCAACTCCTCAATATAGACTGTTGCTGCAGGCAGCACCTCATTCTGGTTGATGTCATAAACCGTACCTTTAATGTCTATGTCAAGTTCGTTGTCATCGGCCTTGATTGGAGTGGAGATGCCTGTGGCTACTATGAGTAAGAGTGTTTTTAATATACCTAAAACGCGGTATTTTCTTTTTGCAAGTTTTGATGTGTTTCTTTTTACCATTTTCCTGTTTTTATTTAATAGGAGGAAAGGACCATATCCCCCATGTGTTTTGACAGGTGCAAAGGTACCGGCCCTCAGATACGGCTACAATACCCTGAAATGGTGATTTGTAATCAGTATGCCCAAGAAATGAAGATTGTTGTTATCTTTAAATAAGATACGCTTCGCCTCAGAATAAAAATCAAGTAAACTTGTTTTTTCTCCTCTCGGTTTGCTGTATCTTTAAATAAGATACGCTGCGCCTCGGGATAAAAAATCAAGTAAACTTGTTTTTTTCTCCTCTCGGTTTGCTGTATCTTTGCTGCCGACAAAACAAAAATGCAAATGAGAACCCACAAGTTAATGGCAGCCGTAATGGCTGTAGTAATATCGGTCCCTGCGTTGGCACAGACCGTACAAGGATCAGCAGATGAAGGATTTACCATCAAGGCAGGTAACGTAACAATGACAGTTAGCGCCAAGGAAGGCGGTAAGATCATCTCATACAAGTATGATGACAAGGAGATGCTCTCGCAGCTCAGGGCCGCTAACCAATACGGCAGCACTTTCTGGACCAGCCCGCAGAAAGAGTGGAACTGGCCACCTGTAAATGAGTTTGACAGAGCTGCTTACACTGATGAGACCAGTGCCTCCAATGCCGGAAAGTCACTGTTGCTTACCAGTCAGACCGGCCGTAAACTCCCGTTCCAGATCCAGAAACTCTATACACCGGATTCCAAGGGCAAATACATTAAAGTGGCCTACACCATTGTCAATAAAGGTGACACCGAGCGTAAGGTTGCCCCGTGGGAGATATCACGTGTTGTTGCCGATGAAAGCGGACTGATATTCTTTGACGCACCCGTTGAGGGCATCACTCCCGCCGGTCTGATTCCGTTCAAGGCAGAATCCGGTGCATCATGGTACTCTTTTGAGCAGGCACCTCAGAACCGCAAGATCAATTCTGACGGCAAGGGCTGGCTGGCATACGCTGCCAACGGTCTGCTTATGATCAAGAAATTTGATGATCTGACACCTTCACAGCCCGCTCCTGATGAAGCTGAGATTCAGGTATATGTAAATCAGGGCAAGACCTATATTGAACTTGAGAGCCAGGGTGAATACAAGACTCTCGCTCCCGGCCAGAGCCTGACTTGGGAGGTGATATGGTATCTTATCCCTCTTAAGGATGCTGCCACACCCTCAAAGAATCTCCTTGATCTGGTACGCAAAACCATCAAGTAATATCAAAATGACACAAAGTGACACAAAGGGAAACGATCCTTTTGTGTCATTCTTAAAACACGGATCTTGAAAGATAGACGGTATCACCTATACGGTATTCTGTTACTCGG
>JAEEGL012527233.1_pt1 | contig 19891 bp, 14 predicted proteins | sample 9134231 | NCBI WGS metagenome assembly JAEEGL01 (sample SAMN16246548, study PRJNA631951) | gut metagenome | biome: gut microbiome; feature: rumen; material: fiber-attached | host: Bos | place: Iran: Karaj | collected 2018-10 | reverse complement strand
TTAACGAAATTAATAGAATTAGGTGATCCAACAATAATTGTCCAAAATGAAAAACGTATGCTTCAAGAAACTGTAGACTCATTATTTGACAATGGACGTCGTGGAAGAAGTATAACTGCTGCTTCAAATAGACCATTAAAGAGCTTATCAAGTATGTTAAAAGGAAAACAAGGTCGTTTCCGTCAAAACTTATTAGGTAAACGTGTTGACTATTCTGGTCGTTCAGTTATAGTTGTTGGACCTAACTTAAAAATGTATCAATGTGGATTACCTAAAGAAATGGCTATTGAATTATTTAAACCACATGTTATTCATGGCTTGGTTGAGAGAGGTTTGGCTCATAATATTAAAGGAGCTAAAAAGTTAATCGAAGCTCGTGATGAATGTGTATGGGATATAGTTGAAGATGTAATTACTGAATATCCAGTAATGCTAAACCGTGCTCCAACACTACATAGGCTTGGTATTCAAGCATTTGAACCAAAACTAGTTGGTGGAAAAGCTATTCGTTTGCATCCACTTGTTTGTACAGCATTTAATGCTGACTTCGATGGTGACCAAATGGCAGTTCACGTTCCATTATCTGAAGAGGCAAAAGCTGAAGCTCGCATTCTTATGTTAGGAGCAAATAACATCTTAAATCCAAAAGATGGAAAACCAATTGTTACTCCATCTCAAGATATGGTTTTAGGAAACTGTTATTTAACAATTGAAGAAAAAGGGTTAGAGAATGAAGGAAAGTTTACAAAGATTGTAATGAAGCATTAATGGCTTATGAAAGAAGAGAATTAGGACTTCATACAAGAATAGCTATTCCAGTTCGTTCATTTAAACATAAATTATTTACTGAAGAACAAAAAGATAAATACTTAGTTACTACAGTTGGTAAAATTAAATTTAATGAGATATTACCTGATACTTTCCCATATTTAAATGAAGGAACTAAAGAAAATATTGAAGGTATTACTCCAAATAAATATTTCTTAAGTATGGGATCTAATATTCCTGAAGAAATAGCAAAAATGGATTTAGTTCAACCATTTGTTAAAAAGACTTTAAGTCAAATAATTGCTCAAGTATTTAAAAGATATAAAACTACTGAAACATCAGTAATGCTTGATAAATTAAAAGATCAAGGATTTAAATATTCTACAGTAGCAGGAATAACTGTATCTATATCAGATGTAGTTAGAAGTAATAAGAAAAATGAAATTATTGACGCTGCTAAGGCTAGAGTTGAGAAGATTAATAAGCAATATCAAAAAGGTATTATTACTGAAGAAGAAAGATATGCTGGTGTAATTACTATTTGGGAAAATGCAACTGATGAAGTTAAAGATGAATTAGAAGCAATTACTAAAGGTGATTATACTAACCCAATCTTTATGATGATGAACTCAGGTGCTCGTGGTTCTATTTCAAACTTTACTCAACTTTCTGGTATGCGTGGATTGATGGCTAAGCCTGATGGTTCAACCGTTGAAATTCCAATTACTTCATCATTTATTGAAGGATTATCAGTTTCTGAATTCTTCTTATCAACTCATGGTTCTCGTAAAGGATCTGCCGATACAGCATTAAGAACTGCTGACTCAGGATATTTGACAAGAAGATTAGTTGATGTTGCTCAAGACATTATTGTTAAAGAACATGATTGTGGTTCAATGCAAGGTGTAGTAGTTTATGACTTACTAAATGATAAAGATGGTTCAGTAATTGAATCTTTAGAAGAAAGAATTCTAGGAAGATATGCTTCAAAGAAAATTGTTAATCCAGAAACAAAAGAAACTATTCTTGAAGCTGGGGAAATGATTACAGAGAATATTGTTTCTAAAATTAAGAAAGCTGATATAAAGAAAGTTGAAATTAGAAGTGTTCTAACATGTAAAACCGCTAATGGTGTATGTCAAAAATGTTATGGTAGAAACTTAGCAACTGGTAATTTAGTTGAAACAGGTGAAGCTGTAGGTATTATGGCTGCTCAATCAATTGGAGAACCAGGAACTCAATTAACAATGCGTACATTCCACAGTGGTGGTGTTGCCCATGGTGGAGATGCCGATATTACTCAAGGTTTACCTCGTGTAGAAGAGTTATTTGAAGCAAGAACACCTAAATTTAAAGCTACAATCGCTGAAATTACAGGTAAAGTTATATCTATAACCGAAGATGGAGGCAAACATAAAATTGTAATTGAAAATGCTTCTGGTGTTAAAGAACATGTTACAAATTACAATATGAAGGTTAGAGTTGCTGTTGGTGATGAGGTTAAAGCAGGAGATAAATTAACTGAAGGAGTTATTGCTCCAAAAGAATTACTTGCTGTAACTGATCCATTAACTGCTCAAGAATATATTTTAAAAGAAATTCAAAATGTTTATAAACTTCAAGGTGTTGATATTAATGATAAACACATTGAATTAATCGTTAAGAGAATGATTAATAAAGTTCGTATTATTGATAGTGGTGATACATCATTTGTTGAAGGTTTAACTGTTAGTTTAAGAGAATTTGCTGACGGAAATAAACCAGTAATCTTAAATGGTGGTGTTCCTGCTAAAGGTAATCCAATTATGTTAGGTATTACTAAATCAAGTCTTGAAACCGATTCATTCTTATCTGCTGCATCATTCCAAGAAACTACTAGGGTTTTAACTGATGCTGCAATGCGTGGTAAAATAGACTCACTATCAGGATTAAAAGAAAATGTTATCATTGGTAAATTAATTCCTGCTGGAACTGGTGCTAGACAATATAGTGATATCGAATTAGAACTTGAAAAAGAGTTATTAGATGATGATGCTTCAGAAATCTTAGAAGAAAAGTTCTTAGGAGATGACGAAGAAGAGTCACCAGTTGAAGTTGTTGAAACTGAAGAATAATATTAAGGATTTAATTAGATTTCTAATTAAATCTTTTTTTGTAAATAAATGTCTAATTTACAAAAAATATGCATCAATTATACTTGAAATAAGAAATGACATGATATACTTGTATCATAGGAAAGAGATTTGAGGTGTTGTTATATATGAAAAAAACAATAAGATCAATCATATTAGCATTAATAGCCTTATTAGGATGGCAAAAGGCTGTATATGCAGTTCCAGCAAATGAAAATTTTATTGATGACAGTTTTTATAAATGTGTAATAAATGCATATAATACTAAGAATGGAACGTCATTAGGTGATGATACAAACTTAACGGATGAACAATTAGCAACTATTACTAGTTTAAGTTGTAGTGGTAATGGTAGTGGTAAAGTTAAAATTGAAAGTGCTAAAGGGATAGAAAAAATGCCCGCGCTTACTAGCGTGAACTTATCTACTAACTCATTAACATCTATTGATTTGAGTAATAATCCAAACATAACTTCGTTGTGGTTATATAATAATAACTTAACAAGTCTTGATGTTTCAAATTTAACAGAATTAACTAACTTTAAGTTTTACAACAATAAATTAAAATCTTTAAATGTATTAAACAATGTTAATATAACTACATTTGAAGCTGCAAGAAACAATATGTTATCTTTAGATTTATCTGCTAATGTAAATATTAATAGTACAGCAACGAGAGGTATTTCTCAATCAAGAACTGTTAAAGCATATCATTATAGTTCAACTGGAGTATATAAAGTATATTTAAGGGATTATCAAGAGAATATAGATACAAGTAAAATAACAATTACAACCCCTGATGTTACAATGGATGCAACAACTGGAGTTCTACTTTATACAGGTGAACTTGAAAGCATCGAATATAATTATAATACAGGTAATGCATTTGCAGATGCTGCAGCTATGCCAGTTACCCTAAACCTTTCAGTAGTTGAAGCAGCTTCAAATATTACTATTACTAAAAAAGATAATAATAATGATCCAATTAGTAATGCAGTAATTGGTTTATATAATTCAGAAAAAGAGTTAATAACTCAAAAGACAACTGGTTCTGATGGAACAGTAGTTTTTGAAAACGTTGAATGGGGTATTTATTATATCAAAGATGTCCAATCTGCTCAGGGATATACTACTAATACTGAATGGCAAATGATTGATTTAGTTAGCAATCATGAAAATGCTGAAGTAATGTCACTAAGTGAACAAATATTAGGAAAAATAACTATTTATTTAAAAGGTGATAGCACAAAACCTTTAAATGGAATTAAATTTGGCTTATATGATAGTCACAAAACATTATTAGAAGAAAAAACAACAAATAGTGAAGGCAAAGTTGAGTTTGCTGACTTGCCTTGGGGAGAATATTATGTTAAACAATTAACAGCATATGAAGGTTATAAAATAGTAGATACTTTCTACAGTTCATCTATTAATGGAACTACTTATTACAATGTTAAAGAATTAGTTAATTATACTACTGATACAACACCGATTGGAGTTGTTATTGAAGATGAAGAAACTGATGATAAAGTTCCAACAACAAGTGAAAATATTACTATAGTAGCAGAGCCAGTTCCAGAAACTGTTCCAGACCAACCTTTGGAAAAATCTCCTCAAACTGGAATTAAAGATTTATTAGGAATAAGCATTATCGGTATGATAGTTTTTGGAATTGGTTATTCTCTAGTAAATAAAAAGAATTTATTATTTAAATTAAAATAAACCATTTATATATGGTTTATTTTTTTGTATAATTTATCTAGAGGGATAATTATGAGAATAATTACAGTTGGAGAGTATTATAGACATTTTAAAGGACATATTTATGAAGTCTTAGATATAGCTAAGGATTCTGAAACAACTAAAGATGTAGTAGTCTATCGTAATGTTGATACTAAAGAAGTATGGACTAGAGATTATGAAGAGTTTATTAGTTTAGTAGATACTAAAAAATATCCAGATGTTAAACAAAAATATCGTTTTGAACTTATAGATAAACCATTTGATTCTGAAGTCATGAAAATTAAAGACTTAAGTCCTTATGCATGTCCTTATGATAAAGGTATTCGTTTAAAAGAAGAAATTGAAGATATGCGACCATCTTTTTTTAGAGATATAGATAGAATATTATATTCTAAAGCATATACAAGATATTTGGATAAAACTCAAGTATGGACTCATGGTAATAATGATCATTTAACTAGAAGAATGACCCATATTCAATATGTTAGTAAAATAGCGCGAACCATTGGTAGAGCACTAAGACTAAATGAAGATTTAATCGAAGCATCTTCCTTGGGACATGACTTAGGCCATACTCCATATGGCCATGTGGGCGAGGCCATTTTAAATAAAATTAGTTTAGAAAATCAATGTGGTTATTACAATCATAATATTCAAAGTGTTCGTCTTCTTATGAATATTGAAAATAATGGCTATGGCTTAAATATATCTATTCCTGTTTTAGATGCAATAATGTGTCATAACGGAGAGTTTGCATTAGGTAAGTATGTTCCAACAAAAAAAAGCGAAAAAGAGTTTATAGATGAATATAATAGGTCTTATGATGATAAGGAATTATTAACAAAACTAAAGCCAATGACTTTAGAAGGTTGTGTTGTTAGAGTTAGTGACTTAATTGCTTATTTAGGAAAAGATATTGAAGATGCAATGCGTTTGAATATAGTTAGTTTTGAAGATGTTCCCCAAAGCATTAAAAACATTCTTGGAACGACTAATAAAGAAATAGTTAATACGATAATATTAGATATTATTAAAAATAGTATAAATAAAAATTATATAAAATTAAGTGATGATGTTTTTAATGCCATAGTGGATTTAAAAAGATTTAACTATGAAAATATATATAATAAAGCATATACTAAAGAAGATTTAACTAAAATAGAAGATATATTTAGAAGTTTATTTAATAAATATTTAAAAGATTTGAAAGAGAATAATACTAAATCTATAATTTATACATCATATTTGGATAATATGTCTTCAGAATATAAAAATACTAAAAAAGAAAGAATAGTTATTGATTATTTGGCTGGTATGACTGACGATTATATCGAAAAACAATATAGAACATTAAAACAAAGTTAATCTTTGTTTTTTAATTATAATTATTTTTAATTGTGTTATAATAACGAGTAGGTGGAGGCATTATGGAATATAAAAAGATTAACTGTAAGTCATATAATATTCACACTATTAAAACTGATAAGTTTAAAACAGTTAGAATGGAAATAGTATTTGAAAGAGAAGTTTCCAAAGAAGAAATGCCTATTTATTCTTTTTTAGCTGATGCATTAAGTGAAACCTCAAAGGAAATGCCTAAAAGAAAAGATGTAGCAATCAAACTAGAAGAATTATATGATGCTCATTTTTATAGTGTTACTAATAAAGTAGGTAATTTATTTACCATTAGTTTTGTTATGGAATTTATTGATCCAGCATATATTAACGAAAAAACATATTTTGAAAAAGCCTTAGCATTTCCCTTTGATGTATTAAGTAATCCTAACTTTAACAATCAAGAATTAGATATAAAAACTTTTAATATTATAAAAAAGAGAATAAAAGAAGAAATAGAAAGTATTAAAGAATCTTCAGAAAGATTAGCGATTATAAATGCATTAAATGCCATGGATAATTCATCCATAAGTTCCTATAGAGTGCTCGGAAGTATTGATGATATAGAAAAAATAACTCCATCAATGTTATATGATTATTATTTAAAATTATTGAATGAATCTTTATGTGATATTTTTATTATTGGAAATATAGATATTGATAAATGTCATAAAATAATAACTAAAAATTATAAAAATAGAATAATTAAGACTAATAAGATTAAATTATTAGTGAATAATGCATTAAGGAAAAAAGTTCTTTGTGTTCAAGAAAAATCTAATTTCTTGCAAAGTGCTTTAGTTTTAATATATAACATTTCTAATTTAGATAAGAAAGATAAAGATATAACATTTAATGTCTTTAATTATATTTTGGGAAGTGGGGGAATATCATCTAAGCTATATAAAAAACTAAGAGTAGAGAATTCTCTATGCTATGGAGTGCGTTCCCTATACTTAAAATATGATGGTTTATTAATCGTTTTAGTAACATTAAATCATAGTAATGTCCAAAAAGCTGAGGGGTTAATAAAAGAAGCAATTAAAGAAATGCAAAATGGTTCTTATGAAGAAGATGAGGTAAAAGACGCAATTAAGAATTTACAATTTTCTTTAAAAACAAGTTTAGATAATAATTCATCTCTTTTAAATAACTATATTTTTAATTATTATGATGAATTACCATTGATAGAAAAAAGAATAGAGTTATTGGATAGTGTTTCTAAAGATGATTTAATTAGATGTGGTAAACATTTAAAACTGAATACTATTTATGTTCAAAGATCAGGTGATAATAATGAAGGAAATTAATTTAAAAGGATTAAACGAAGTCATTTATTATGATGAATGTTCTAATGGTTTAAAAGTATATATGTGGGTTAACCAAAAAGTAAATACTTTTTATGGAACTTTATCAATTAAATATGGTTCTGTTTATAACAATTTTAAAGTAAATAATAAAACTTATAAATTACCTTTGGGTGTCCCGCATTTTTTAGAACATGTTAAGTTTAATGAAAAAAAAGATTGGACTGCTCATGATTATTATAATAAAACTGGGTGTGACACCAATGCCTTTACGACATTTAAATGGACTAATTATCAAGTTTATGGAACAAATAATCCTAAAGATAATATTATTCATTTATTAGATTTTGTTCAAAATAATTATTTTACTAAGAGTATAATAAAAAATGAAAAAGGAATTATTATCGAAGAATCTAATATGACTTTAGATGATCCTTACTCAGTTTTATACTTTAGTCATTTAAATAATATATTTAACAATTATGATTATAAATATATTATTACTGGTTCTGAAAAAGATATAAAAGAAATAACTTTAGAAGATATAAAATTAGCTTTTGAATCATTTTATCATCCTCAAAATATGTTTTTAGTTATTACTGGAAACTTTAACCCCTATGAACTAATGGCCTCTATAAAAGATAATCAAAATAATAAACAGTTTTCTTTATTTGTAAGTCCTCAAAGGATTATAAAAAAGGAAGGCTCAAGGGTTAATGTTTCTTATGAAAAAAGAGAAATAAATGTAACTAACCAAAAGATAAATATAGGTATTAAAATACCTAAAAGTAAGTTAAAAGAATTTGATGATTTTGAAAAAAGATTATTTTTAAATATTATTCTTAAAGCCAATTTTGGCTCGACTAGTGATTTGAAAAACGAATTATTAGAAAAAGAATTAATAAGTAGTTTATATTATTCTACTAATATATATGATGATTATATTGTGATAACAATATCGATAGATACTGATTATGAAGAAGAAGTTTTAAATATTATCAATAATAGATTAGATAATCTTAATGTAGATGAAAAAACTTTCAATAGAATGAAAAAATCCCAAATAGCTAATTTAATTACCCAGTTTGAAGATGTAGAATATGTTAATAGTATTATTCAATTTGAAATAATTAATTATGATCATATTATGGATGATGTTAAAAGTAGATTAGAAAGCATTAATTTTCATGATATAAAAAGAATTTGTGAGAGTGTAAATTTTAAAGAAAGATGCGTTTTTGTTGCTAAACCATTAAAGCAATAAAAACGCATTTTTATGTCAATAGACAATTATTTACAATTGCTAGTTACAGTTTGATAAAAGTAGTATCTTATAGTATAATAGTAAATACCAAAGAGGTGAATTTTTTTGAAAAAAGTTAAAAGAATTTGGCAAGAAAATAAGGTTCTACTAGTTTTAGCAATTATATTACTAGTTTGTATAATAATATTTGCAATAGTAGCAATGCGTTTCTTTTATGGAACAAATAATAATGTTTATGGTAATAGATTGAATGCTACTAAGGAGACTCCAATTAGTGATAAATTATTAAAAGAAATTAAAGATACTGTTGAAAAAGATGAAACTGTTAAAGAGGTTAAAACAACTTTAAAGGGAAGAGTTTTATATATTTCAATTGAGTTTAATTCTGGTGTTAAAATGGAAGATGCTAAGTTAAAGGCAGATGCTGTTTTACCTCTATTTAATGATGATGAATTAAATATTTATGATTTGGAATTTGCAATTATTTCTAAAGAAAAAGACAACGAATGGACTCTTATGGGTGCACGTAATTCAAGCGGAAGTGGCAAAATTGTTTGGAATAATAAGAATATTGAAATAAAAGAAGAAGAAAAAAAAGAGGAAAAGAAAAAGGATTCTGATAAAGCATGACAAGAAGAAGATGGATACTTTATTCCATAATAGGGATTGTTATCCTAACTTTATTAGGGATAATAACCTTTAATTTCTTACTTAACAACAAAAGATTAACTAGTGAAGAAAGAAAATGGATAAATGATAGCATTAACGATGTTCAAAATGTTTATGTAACAAAGGATGCTAATATTTTTAGTAAAGATGGAGAAGGAGTTTTCTATAGTTTTTTAAATGATTTTAGTGAAGAATATGATTTAAAGTTAAATATTATTACTATAGATGAAACTGTTACTAATCCTAACTATAGTTTAGAAGTGGTTAAAAGTGTTTCTGATAACGATAATGTTTTTTATAAAGATCACTATGTTCTTTTAAGTAAAGATCATAAAGCTTTACTATCTAATAGAGATTTAGAAGGACAAGTTATTGGAATACTTAATAGTGAATTAGAGTATGTTAAAAACTATTTAAAGGAAGATAATATTAATTTTAATGGTTATAATACCAAAGACGAACTATATACTTCTTTAAGCAGTGGAGTTAATTATATACTTGTTCCAAGAATGGAAGATTTAGATAGAATTTTATCTAATAATTTAGAAATAGTTTATCATTTAGATGATATTAATAATTCTTATGTCTTAAAAACTGATTCTGAGATATTTGGGAAAATATTAAATAAATATTTTGAAACATGGCAAAATAAAATTAATGAAAATATAAAAGAACAAGAGTTTAAAATGTTTACTAAATATTTAAATATTAGTGAGAAAGATATAGATAGTTTATTAAGTGTAGATTATCGCTATGGCTTTGTTAATAATAGTCCTTATGAAGTAATTATGAGTGGCAATTATGGTGGAATAATTGCTGAGTATTTAAAAGAATTTAGTGATTTTTCTAAAGTTCACTTTGATATTAAAAAATATCGTAATAATGAAAAATTAATAAGAGATATTAATCGTGGAAAAGTTGATATTTATTTTGGATTTAGTAATTTAATGGAATCTAATTATTTAAAAACAAAACACGGCATAAATAATAGTTTATCTATTATTACTACTAAAGATAGTGACAAAATGATTGATTCTATATATGGTCTTCAAGGAGAAACAGTTTATGTTGAAGATGGCAGTAATTTAATGAATTACTTAAAAAGTATAGGAAATATTGATATTAAGACTTTTAGTTCTATGAAAGAGTTATTTAAATTAAATAAAGAAGATGTAATTATAGCTTTGGATACCTATATCTTTAACTTTTATAGTTCTAGTAAGTTATCTAATTATACTAGTAAATATGAAACATTTATAGATAATCAATATCACTTTAGAATTAATGCTAAATGGACTGTTCTAAATAAATTATTTGATAGATATATTAATTATTTGGATGAAGAAAATGTTATTAATAAAGGTATTAAAAGTCATGATGATACAATATTATCAGGTAATATTTTAAATAGTATTGCTAAATATTTTATTTTAAGTATTATTGCCATTTTGGTTATTGGCTTTGCTGTATATAAAAACTCAAAAAGAATTAGAATAGCTAAGAGAATTAGAAAAGATGACAAGTATAGATTTATTGATGATTTAACATGTTTAAAAAATAGAGCTTATTTAAGTGACTCAATTAAGAGTTGGAATAATAATACAATATATCCTCAAACTGTTATAGTTGTAGATTTAAATAAGTTAAAAGATATTAATGATAAATATGGAGTAGTTGAAGGGGATAAACAAATTCAAGGGTTAGCTAATGCCTTAATTAAAACACAATTGGATAATAGTGATATTATGCGTAGTGATGGAAATGAATTTGTTATCTATGCTGTAGGCTATAGTCAAAAACAAATAGTTAATTATATTCATAAGATTAATAAAGAATTAAAGAAGTTGCCTTATGATTTTGGTGCAGAGTTTGGTTATAGTGTAATTGAAAATAATTTAAAAACTGTTGAGGATGCTTTAAATGAAGCAACTAATGCAATGAAGAGTAAAAAAGCGAGTAATAAAGAATGAAAAGAAGAATAAAGAAAGCCAAGAATGGTATTAAAGAATTTTTTAAGAATTTTTACAAAGCGTTAAGAAAACCGGAAATGGTAGTTTTACCAGGTAACTTAGCTTTCTTCTTTGTTTTGGCAATAATTCCTTCTTTAGCTTTAATAAGCTACGGAGCCTCAATCTTAAATTTATCTACAGATTATTTATATAATTTTATGGCTCAATCATTTTCTAAAGAAATTGCCGATTTAATCTTAGGGGTTCATTTTAATAGTGATATGAGTATTCAATTTATTATTACTTTAATTGTAGGTTTTTATGTAGCAAGTAATGGAGCTCATTCTATTATTAATTCAACTAATGCAATATATGGTTTTGAAAATAAATCATGGTGGAAGAGAAGATTAAAAGCCTTTGGAATGACATTTTTAATAGTTATATTACTTATCTTTATGTTAATTGTTCCCGTATTCGGTAATACTATTATAGATTTAATTAAAGAAGTTAATTTGAATGCAAATATTACCAAAAGAATTGTAGAAATATTTGCTATGATTAAAGGACCTACTTCTTGGATAATTATGTTCATCATTATTAGAGTTATATATGCGATTGCTCCAAATGAAAAACCACATAATAGAGTTATCAATTATGGAGCCTGGTTTACTTCTATATGCTTTATATTAGTAACTAAGTTGTATTCATTATATGTAAATAATTTTTCTGCTTATACAGTTTTATATGGAGGACTTGCTAATATAGTAGTATTAATGATCTGGGTATTCTTCTTATCGTATATATTCACTATAGGAATAGCATTAAATTACCAAAAAGATGAAGATAATCTACTAAAAACTGGAACTATAAAAATAGAAAAATAGCATAAAATAAAAATATGTACACAGGTATTACTTAGTACATATTTTATTTTTAATATCAATCTAGTTTAAATGAACTAACGATATTGAAAAGTAATGCCTAAGAGAGACTTTTAAGTCTCTCTTTTTATAAAAAAACCTATTCACAAATGTATTAATAATGATATAATAAAGAAGAGTGATGTTATGAAAAAAATTAATGTTTTCTTAGTCTTTTTAATTAGTTTTATTTATATGGAGATTCTATATAAAATATTCATTTATAAAATTTTAATTAACTCTGGAACTTTAAACATGCTTATATTTATACTAGCCTTAAGTTTATTTTTAGGAGTTTTAACTATATTAAGCAACAACAAAAAAGCTAACAAAATAATTTATTTTATTCTATTATTTATACTAACAGTTTGGTTTTGTGCTGAGTATGTATGTAAAGATTATTTTGACTTTTATATATCATTATCAACTTTTGGAGTAGCGGATCAATTAGTAGATTTTGCTTCAAAAACTCTAATTGAAATAATAAAACATGGACCAGGAATAATAATGTTTTTCATTCCATTTATACTAAGTATAATCTTTAATAAAAGAATTAGTTTTAATACAGAGACTAGAAATAAAATATTATTATTCATTGCCGCGTTAATTTTCTTTGGAACTTATTTATTGAGTTTAAATATAGGAAAGAATAAATCTTATTCTCCTTATAGTTTGTATTATCAAGTAAATGATGTATCTTTAAATATGGAAACTTTTGGTGTATTAAATACTTTATTTATAGATATAAAAAGAAGCATAATAGGATTTGAGGATAAGATTATTATTACTCCAGATGGAACGATTGATGTTGTTCCTCCTAAGGAAGAAGAAATTGTTTATCAATATAATAACTTGAATATAGATTTTGATAGTTTAAAAGAAAGTGAAAGTAATAAAACTGTTAAAGATATGCATGATTATTTTTCAAATAATCCAGGAACATTACAAAATGAATATACTGGAATATTTAAAGATAAAAACTTAATATTATTTATGGCTGAAAGCTTTAATGATGTAGCGGTTAATGAAAAATTAACTCCAACTTTATATAAATTAGTTAATTCAGGTTTTGTTTTTGATAATTTTTATACTCCAACTATATATTCTACCATTGGAGGAGAATTTCAAGAATTAACAGGTTTATATGCCGAATCAACCAAAATATTGGCTAAGTTTAGAACAGGTAATATATCTTTCCCACAAGGGGTAGGAAATGTATTTAAAAATCTTAACTATAATGTATATGCATATCATAATAATTATGCTTCATTCCAAGATCGCAATAAGTATTTAAAGAGTATGGGATTTGATTATTTCTTAGCTAGAGGAAATGGTCTAGAAAAAAGAATGAATATGAATGAGTGGCCTGAAAGTGATGTGGAAATGATTAAAGTAACTACGGATGATTACATCAACGATGAAAACTTTATGGTATTCTATGCTTCAGTATCTGGACATTCATCATATACATGGGCTTCTAATGCTCAAGCGCGAAAACATAGAGAAGAGTATAACGCAGCTGGCTTTAATTATTCTGAACCTCCAGCATCTTATTTAGCGGCTCAAATGGAATTAGATAGAGCATTAGAATTGTTAATTCAAAAACTTGATGAAAAGGGAATTCTTGATAAAACAGTAATTGCTTTAGTTGGGGATCATTATCCATATGAATTAACAATAGATCAAGTTAATGAGATAAGTTCATATAAGAAAGATGCAGTTGTAACTGTTAATAAGAGTAATTTTATATTATGGAATAGTGAAATGGATACAGTTCATGTTTCCAAGGTCGGTAGTCAAATAGATGTAATACCAACAATATATAATGCTTTTGGAATTAATTATGATTCAAGATTATTCATAGGTAACGATATTCTTTCAACTACACCGGGATTAGCTATGTTTGGTAATCGTTCTTGGGTAAGTGATAAAGGAACATATTTCTCGGCAAGTAGAAAATTTGTTCCTCTAAATGAAGAAGATAACGATGAAGAATATGTTAAAAATATGAATCAAATGGTTAACAATAAAATTACTATGAGTAAATTAATAATTGAAAATAATTACTATAGTAAAGTTCTAAATTAAAATAGCATTAGATAATTGGAAAGTGTAAACTTTCCTTTTTTATTGTAAATAAATCAATAAAATAGTAAAATATAAATAGTGATGATATATGAAATTTAAAGAAGTTATTCCTAAAAAAAATAGATTAGTGTTAAATATTACATTACCTGCTTTAGTTATTGTTTGTATTTTATGGATAATTCTAAAAGAATACATTCGTTTTGCTATATATTTATTATTTACAATAATTTGTTTTCATATGTTTTTGCAAACATATTATTATTTAAGAAAAGATTATATTTGTGTAAAATCTGGATTTTTAAAAATAAAACTATATTATAAAAATATTAAAGAAGTAGTGGATTCTGAAGATAAATTAATTATTAAACATAATAATATTAATTGGACTTTTTATCCTGATGATAAAAAGTCATTCGTTAAAGAATTAAAATCAAAAGTTAGTAAAAAAGTTAGTTTTATGAAGGAGGGTTAGTATGCTAGAGTATATTATTATAGGAATTCTAGTTTTAGTAGTCATTCTTTTAATTATTATTCTAGTTAAGAATAATGATGGTAAAGATATTATAGAAAGAATGGGAAGATTAGATACTAGTTTAACTAAAGAAATCGGTGAATTTAAGTTAAATTTTAGTAAAGATTTAAGAAGTGATTTTGAAGTCTTAGAAAGAAAGATAGAATATAAATTAAATGTTATCAATGATAGAGTTAATAAAGAATTAAATGATAACTTTGAAAAAAGTAATAAAACATTCATGAATGTTTTAGAAAGATTAAATAAAATAGATGAGGCCCAAAAGAAGATTGATGGATTGACTGGAGAAATTGTTTCTTTACAAAGTGTTCTGACAGATAAAAAGACTAGAGGAACTTTTGGCGAAGTAAACTTAGAATATATTTTAAAAAACGCTTTCGGCCCTTCAGGAACTGGCATTTATGATATTCAACATAAGATGAGTAATGATTCAATTGCCGATTCTTTATTATATGCTCCAGCCCCTTTAGGAACAATTGCTATAGATAGTAAATTCCCTTTAGAAAACTATCAAAGAATGGTTGACAAAAATAGAACTAGAGATGAAAGATTAAGTTACGAAAAGAGCTTTGTTAACGATGTAAAGAAGCATATTAATGATATTTCTTCTAAATATATCATCCCTGGTGAGACTAGTGATGAAGCTATAATGTTTTTACCAGCTGAAGCTATTTTTGCTGAGATAAATGCTTATCACCCTGAATTATTAAATTATGCTTATTCTAAGAAAGTATGGATTACTGGTCCAACCACTTTAATTAGCACATTATCTATAATTAGTATGATATTAAAGAATATGGAAAGAGATAAATATGCTAAAATTATTCACGAAGAATTAGATAGACTAGGTATAGAATTTGGTAGATATAAGGAAAGATGGGATAAACTATCTAGAAGTGTTAAGTCTGTTAATCAAAGCTTGGATGATTTAAACATAACAACAGATAAAATTACTAAAAGATTTGAAAGCATTAAAAATGTTGATATAGATAAAATTAAAAGCGAAGATATTTTGTTATTAGATGATGGTGATAAAAATGAATAAAATATATTTAATTAGTAATAACCAACTATTAGAGGGATTATCTTATAATAATTCAGCAAACTTAGATACAATAAGGAAATCAAGGCCATTAAATGAAAAAGGTGAAGAAATAGCTAAAGCTTTAGCAAATAGTCCTTTATTTCAAAATGTTGAAAACATTTATTGTAGTTTTTATAGTAGTTCAATTGCTACTTCTAAATATTTAGCATCTAAATTAGAATATAAGATTAATTTAGATGAAAGATTAAATGAGTGTTCAGTTGGAGTATTAGGAAGTAAAAACATGAAAATGGTAAAGGGATTACAAGATCATGAGTTTACTTATAAACTACCTAATGGTGAAAGTTTAGTTGATGTTGGCACTAGACTAAATAATTTTATTAAAATGCTTATGAATAAAGAAGAAGAAGCAATTCTTTTTACCCATAAAAGAGCCATCCTGGGTTTTCTTCTAAAATATACTAAAGTTGGTTATAATTTAGATGAAAACTTAATACTTGAATTTAATGGCTCCATAGTCTATGACGATAGTGAAACAGATTGTGATATATATGAATTAGTAGTAGAAAAGAATACTATTAAAGAAATTAATAAAATAAATTAAATACTAAGACCTTTATAGGTCTTTTTGTTTGTAAAAATAATAATCAATTATGATATAATTAATTTAGGTGATAATATGGAATATAGTGTAAGTGCTAAAATAAGTAATAGACATGTTCATTTAACTAAGGAAGTATATGAATTATTATTTGATCATGAAATAACTGTTAAAAACAATTTAAATCAAGTTGGTCAATTTGCAGCGAACGAAACATTGTCTATTCAAGTTGGTGATAAAAGAATAGATAATGTTCGTATAGTTGGACCATTCCGTTCTTATAACCAAGTTGAGGTATCTAAAAAGGATGCTAGAGGATTAGGAGTTAATCCCCCTGTTCGAAGAAGTGGCGATTTAGATGATGCCTTAGAAATTGAGTTAATAACTCCTAAGGCTAAAGTTAAAGTTAAAGGTTTAATTATATCTAATCGTCATGTACATATGAATTATGAAGATGCTAAAAAATATGGTGTTGAAGACAAACAAATGGTTCAAATAAAAGTTCCTGGAGATAAATCTGGAATTATGGATGCGGAAATAAAAGTTAGTGAAGATGGCTATTATGAGTTACATATTGATACAGATGATGCAAATGCATTTTTAATTGAAAATGATGATAAGGTTCTTTTAATAGTATGAAACTAAAAATAGGGAATGTTATTTTAGATAATCAAGTCATTCTTGCCCCGATGGCTGGGGTTACTAACACAACCTTTAGAAGCATTTGCAAAAATATGGGGGCAGGTTTAGTGGTTGGAGAAATGGTCTCTGCTGATGCCATTTTATATGAATCAAATAAAACTTTTGAATTATTAAAAATGAATGAAAAAGAAAGGCCCATTTCTCAACAAATATTTGGATCTGATCCAGATAAAATGGCTAAGGCTGCCAAAATCATCGAAGAAAGAATGCATCCTGATATTATAGATATTAATATGGGATGTCCAGTTCCGAAAGTAGCTATCAAAAATCATGCTGGTAGTGCGCTTTTAAAAGATCCTCAAAGGGCATTTAATATTGTAAAGAAAGTAGTTGACTCCGTTTCGGTTCCTGTAACTGTAAAAATTCGCATCGGTTGGGATGAAAAAAGCATTAATGCAAACGAGATAGCAAAATTATGCGAAAAAGCAGGCGCTAGCGCTATATTTGTTCATGGTAGGACAAGAAGCCAAGGCTATAGTGGAAAAGCCAACTGGAGCGTTATTAAAGACGTTGTCGAAAGTGTTTCAATACCTGTTATTGGCAATGGAGATATAAAAAGTGTTTATGATGCCAAAAGGATGTTAGAAGAAACCGGTTGTGCCGGTGTAATGATAGGCCGAGGTGCTTTAGGTAATCCTTGGTTAATTAAAGATACTATTGCATACTTAGATAACGGCACCGAACCTAATAGCATTTCATTTAAAGAAAAAATAGAATTAATGAAATACTATGTTAATAAATTGGTAGAAGATAAAAATGAAGTTATCGGTGTTTTAGAAATGCGAACCAATTTAATGTTCTTTTTAAAAGGTATGCCTGATGTTAAAAGTTTAAAATTAGAAATATGTAAGGCAAAAACCAAAGAGGAATTAATTAGTTTATTAAATGATTATCAAGAAAAAGTAGGAGAATAAATGAATATATTAGACTTTTTAGAGGATAATTCAGCAATTGTCTGTGAAAATAATATCAAAGACTATATATTAAAAAAACTGGGTGAATCCCAAACTTTTTTAAATGTTCAATTTTTCCCTAAAAAGGACTTTATCAAAAAAAATACTTTTGAATATGATGAAAAAACTATATATTATTTAATTACTAAATATCATTATAAAATTGATATAGCTAAATACTTAATTGAAAATTTATATTATATAGATGATAAAGACTATAATGCAGATTCATTAAATTATTTAAAGGAATTAAAAAGGGAATTAATTGATAATAACTTATTATATTTTAAAAAATATAATGGTTTTTCTAATGTTTTAGTTCTTAATTATCCATATTATGAAGAATATGAAATGAATATATTTAATAAATATAGAACTAAATTTTATAATGTAGATTGTTCTTTCAAATTAGATAATGTTTATGAATTTGTAGATATAGAAAAAGAAGGGGATTTTGTTTTTAATAAAATCGCTACTTTATTAGATGAAGGAATAAACATTAATCAAATTAAAATAATATGTCCTAATAAAAATTATTATAGAGTATTAAGAAGATTATCTATTTTTTATAATATTCCAATAAATGAACCAACTAATAATTCTTTATATAATCAAGATATAACTAAAATATTTTTAGATAATCTAAGCCAAGGTCTAGATTGTGCTTTAGAAAGCATTAAGGATGAGCTAGTTGAGTATTATAATATAATTGTTAAAATATGTAATAAATACTCTTTTATCGAGGATATTGATATATTTAAAAGACTTGTTATAGATGAGTTTAAAAAAGTTAAAGTGTCTTCTGATTCAAGCAATAAAATTGAATTGAAGACTATAGATGATATCTTTGATGATGAATATGTCTTTTTAATGAACTTTAATAATGAATGGGCTCCAATAATTTTAAAAGACGAAGAATATATTAAAGATAATGTTAAAGAAGAAGTTCATATGTTATCAACTAAAGAGCTTAATAGTAGAATTAAAACTGATTATATTAAAAAACTTAAAAGAATAAAAAATCTTGTAATTAGCTATAGTTTAAATGATTTAAAAAGTAATATGTTTCCATCTTCATTAGTTCAAGAATTAGGTTTAAACGTTCTAAAACATGATAAGAATATTTTAGAAAGTTACTCTTACTTAGAGTCCTCAATTGAATTTGCTAAATCATTACATGACTATGAATTATATAATAATGTTCATGAAGAATTAGGAATATATAAAAATAGTATTGATTTAAAATATAAAACTTTTGATAATAAATGGAAGGGGATTGATAAAGAAGAACTAAGAGAATATTTAAATAATAAATTAACTTTATCATATACCTCTTTAAATAATTATAATAAATGTGCCTTTAGATATTATATTAGTTCTATTTTGAAATTGGATTCTTATGAAGAAACATTTGCTTCATTCCTTGGTTCTCTTTTTCATGATGTTTTAGAAAAATGCTATGCCAAAAATAAAGATGTCCAAGAAGAAATCAATTATTATATTAATAGCCATGAAAGAGAACTAAGCCTTAAAGAAAGATTCTTTGTTAACAAAGTTCAAGAAGATATTACATATGTTTTAAGTATATTAAAGAAACAAGAATCTTTCATTGGGTTAAATAAAACTCTATATGAAAAATATATACCTATAAAAAAGGATCGAGATATTAAAATAGATTTTGTGGGATTTATTGATAAAATATTATATAAAGAATTAAATAATGAAACTATAGTCGCATTAATTGATTATAAAACAGGATATGTTGATATAGATTTAAAACTAATTCCCTATGGTATTAACATGCAATTACCAATATATTTATAT
>JAEEGL012017823.1_pt1 | contig 19892 bp, 22 predicted proteins | sample 9134231 | NCBI WGS metagenome assembly JAEEGL01 (sample SAMN16246548, study PRJNA631951) | gut metagenome | biome: gut microbiome; feature: rumen; material: fiber-attached | host: Bos | place: Iran: Karaj | collected 2018-10 | reverse complement strand
AGGCCACGTGCAGGTCCCCCACCCCGTCGGGAGTCAGCTCCGTCACGTAGAGCTGGTAGGCCCCGTCCCTGGGGTAGACCGTCACCCGTCCAAGGGCGACGACCTTCATCCCGCTTTCCGGGCGAAAACGAAGCCGCGACGCTTCCCGGCGGAACAGGACCGCTTTCAGCGTCGCTTCCTCATCCTTGATGGTAAAATAGTGGTGCCCGGAGGGGTAGACCTTGTAGTTGGAAAGCTCGCCCCGGACATAGACGCGCTGAAGGAGAGTCTCCCCGTCCAGCAGTTCCTTGAGGTACCGGGTCAGCTCCCCTACGGACCATACGTTGTCACTCATGCTTTTCCTTCTCGATAAAGGACGCCAGGATCCCGTTGACGAAGCCCGCCGTATCCCTGCCTTCATAGGTCTTGGCCAGCTCTACCGCCTCGTTGGCCGCCGCCCGGTAGGGCACCTCGGGCAGATAGAGGATCTCGTACATCGCCGTGCGCAGGATGGCGGCGGCGACCCGGGAGATGCGCTCAAAGGCCCAATTCTTCGCGTAGCGGGCGATATACTCGTCCAGCTCCGGCGCATGGTCGGCCACGCCCTCGGCCACCCGGCGGATGTAGGCCAGCTGTCGCTCGTCCGGGTATTCCCCGTAGACCGGGTCCTCCGGCCCCAGGGTCGTATAATATTCCGGCTCGAAAAAGAGCTCCAGCTGCTCCCGGATGTCGGTCCGGTTCATCACCGCAGCAAAGCTCAGGTGCATGGCGATCTCCCGCGCTGCTGTTCTGGTCATCGGCTGTCTCCTCCACAGTGAAGAGGCGCGGAGCCCAGGGGAGGGACGCGCCTCTCTATTCTTTTACGCCTTGGTCTTGTCAAAGGCGATGCCGGTGACATTGACGTTGACCGCGCAGACGGGGATCCCCGTGGTATCCTGAACCGCCTTGGAGACCGCCTCCTGCAGGATCCTGGCGACCTTGGTGATCGAGAAGCCGAAGCGTACGGTGATAAAAGCCTCCACCGTCACTCCCTCGGCGGCCCCGGAGACCCGGACGCCCCGGGAGGCGTTCTTCTTTCCCATGAGCTCCGCCAGCTCCCCCGTCAGCCCCGAGCCGGGGCCGCCGTAACCCTCCACCTCATGCATGGCCTCCCAGGCGATGATGGCGATCACGTCCTCGGAAATGCTGACATTCCCATCGTCCGTATTCCTGATGATATAATCCTTATTCTCTGCCATGGTACTCCTCCTGCCTGCGGCGATCCGGCAAAATGATCTGTACCATTCAGTATACCACATCAGCCGGGAAAAGGGAAGCTATTTCACTTCGATTATTTTGATCTGCTCCGTGGTCAGGGGCGTCTTCTCCAGCACGATGTCCGTGATGCGGCTGACCGCGGAAAAGGTGAGTCCGGAGGCCGGGGCGTTCACCGCCACGATGGCGCTGTCCTCATCCAGGAACACCAGGCAGTCGTCAAAGCCCTTTGCCATCACCAGGGCCTCGATCTCCGCCTCGGTGACCGCCCGCTGGGTCATGACCGTGATGGCGTCGATGGCCCCGTTCACGGATTCCGCCGCCGCCGTCTTCGTCTCAGACGCCTCCCGAAGGGTGTTCATGGCGCTGTCCCTGACCTGCTGACGGCTCAGGCGGGACGAGGTGAAATACTCGGTCACGGGATCAGGGGCGCTCACCGCCCTCGCCGGGGCCTTATAATACAGCTCTCTGCCGTCCCCCGCGGCCAGCACGCTGAGGCTCTCCTCCGCCGGTTCCTTCGACAGGGCCTCCTCCTGCCGGTTGTAGGCCCAGTTCAGATAGACCGCCACGCACACGAAGAGAATGGCGGCCAGAATAATGGCGTTGCGCTTGATGATCTTCATAACTTACCCCCAATTTCGCCTTTCAGCGTGATTTACTCAACCCCGGTCACAACGGTGATCCGGTCGGTGCTCAGCCCCGTCAGCGACGCCACCGCCTGGGTGACGGCCAGCCGGACCTCGCTGCCGCCCCCCTCTGTGACGATGAGTGCGCCCCGATATCTGGGATAGGCGATCCGCACCGTCAAAGCGTCGTCGCCCACCTGGGCCACCTGGCTCCGCTCCTCGCTGCGGTCCCGGTCCGTCTCCTGCTGCCGGTCCTGTTCCGTATTGCGGGCGTATTCCCTCTCCTCGGAGGAATCCAGTGTCAGCACCACCGTCACCCTCCCCACGCCCCGGATGCGGCTGAGAGCCGCTTCCATTCGTCTTTCCTCCGCGTCCAGAGAAAAGAAAAAAGTTTCCTCCTTCCCCGTCCCGGTTTTTTCGCCCGCCTGCCTGGGAAGCAGCAGGAGGAGCAGCGCTCCCAGGCCCAAAAGGACCCAGACCGCCTGCCGCGGGATCTTTTTCCAAACGCTAACCAGCATCTTCCAAGCTCCATGTCTGCCGTGTTTCCGGGATCCCCAGCTCCCCGGCCAGGAGACGGGACAAACGTGAGCGCTGCTCCTCCGACCAGCTTCCCCGCAGCTCTGCGGCGTATGGATAGGGATACTCCTCCCCGTCCCGAAGCGTCAGCCGTACTCCGAGACGCGGAATGTCCAGAGCGGCAGCCGCAGTCCATATATATTCCTCCGTTCTCTCCCGTATGAGTCTGCGCATGGCCTCCCCGGCTATGTCCCCCACCTCCGTCTTCAGCCCGCTCTCCAGGAGCCTCTGCCGGGAGAGGCTCTCCGCCAGGGACTCCGGATCCAACCGTGCCAGGGGGCGGAGAAGCAGCAGGGTCATACAGAGACCGCAGAGAAGGCGGAGCGCCCGCTTTCCCCCGCCCTCCGGCGCGACGGCAAGGACAACGGCGCAAAACAGGGCTCCGACCGCCATGGTGCGGACCCACTCTGCCAGCGTCTGTATCATAGCGTCACCGTCCCCAGGAGGGAATACACGGAAAAGAATAGCAGCAGCGCGCAGGCGCCGATCGCGCCCACCAGAAGGCTCATGCCTTCGCCGAGCCTCTTCAGCAGGGTCCCCAGGCGGGCGTCCATCAGCTCGGAGGCCACCGCGGAGACCCCCTTCAGCAGCAGGCTTCGGACTCCGGCGCGGAGAAAGGGAGAAAACAGCAGCGCCGTTACCGCCAGGAGACCGAAGCCTCCCACCGCCTGCCGGATGACGCCTGCCGCCGCCAGAATGGAGGCGGCGGCGTCTCCGGCGATGCTGCCCACCACGGGCAGAAGCGTGGAAACGGCGGTCTTGGCGGAGCGGACGACTGCGGCGTCCGCGGAATTCGTCGTCAGCGCAGTCAGGCTGAGATAGAGGGTAAAGGCCAGCATCAGGCAGGTCATTGCCGTTACGGCGCACCAGCGGAGGAAGCCCAGGACACCGCTGAGGATCCCGCCGCCGACGGCGGCCTCGGCAGCGGCTCCCGCCGCGTAGAGCCGGACGATGGGCAGGACAAAGCCGACGCAGAGATTGATCAGGATGTTCAGGAACAGCGCTGCCGCCGCGTATTTGGCGGCGGCGCCGGTCACCTGGCCGGAAACCAGCGCGGCGGAGCTGAGGACCGGCAGAAACGCATTGGCAAAGTCCCGAAGGCTGTGGAGCGTCTCCCGCGTCTGGGCCAGCAGGCTCTCCTGACCGCCGGTGAGGAGAGCCGTGACTGCCGCCGCTCCCGCCAGATTAACGGCGTCAAAGCCGCCCTCATGCGCCGGAACGGCGGTCCTTGCCGCGGCACAGAGGATCAGTATGAGGAGGATCGCGCCCAGCTCCCGCAGGAGAGAAACGGAAACCACGGTTTTCAGCCCCGACAGGAGCAGGTCCCGGAGAAAGGCGTCCGCATCGTAGCCCTCCCCAAGGCTTCCGTACCGCTCCAGCCCCAGTTCCCGCCCCTCCCGCTCCAGCTCCTCCAGACGCAGGCCCTCCGCCAGCTCCTCCCGCGCGTCAGCGGCGCGGACAGAAAGCGCCAGAAGCGGAAGCAGGCAGAGGATCAGAGATAGGCGAAGACGATGTCCAGGAGACTTGTGAGCAGCGGGACGGAGACGCAGAGAATGGCGCAGACGGAGGCCAGCTCCAGAGCCGAGGCGGCGGCAGTCTGTCCCAGGTCCCGGCAGAAGCCGGCGGAGAACTTTCCCAGGAGGGACAGTCCCAGGCTTTTCAGGACCGGTACGGTGTACTCCGCCGTCAGACCGCTCCGCGCCTCCGCCCGACGCAGGAGCGGCATCAGCTCGCTGAGCGCGGGGAGCGCCGCCAGCAGGATCATGGCGGCTGCGGCGAGCCCCAGCAGAAGGGACTGCTCTTCGTTCTGCTTCCGGAGCGGGAGAGCCAGCAAGGACGCAGCCAGGCCAAGGAGAGCGCATTTCCACAGCGTTTCCATCCTTTAATAGCCGAAGAGGCGGCGGACGAGACTGAACAGCTCGCTGATCTCCCGCACCACGATAAAGAGGGCGGCCACCAGCCCGGCGATGGTGACCATCAGGGCCTGCTCCTCCCGCCCGGAGCGGCTCAGCAGGATATTCAGCACGGAGACGATGATCCCCAGAGCCGCCAGCTTGAAAACCAGTTCGATGTCCATTTTGCACCCTCACAACAGCAGGATCGCCAGCATTACCCCCGCGCCCGCGCCCACAGCGGCCCGGACCCGGCTTTTTTTCAGATGCTCCTTCTGCTCCAGCTCCAGAAACAGCTTCAGCCTCTGCCCCGCATTCCGAATGGCCGTCCCCTGCTCCTGAACGCCGCTCCGTCCCAGGCTTCTGCCCAGATCCGTGAGCGCCCGCTCCTCCTCCGGCAGCAGGAGAAGGCCCTCGGTCTCCTTCAGCGCCATCTCCCAGGCGGCGGAAAAGGGCAGCTCCCGCCGGGTGAGGTTCAGGTCGGCCGCGCTGAACATCTCCGCCGCCGGCTGTCGCACCTCCACGCTGAGCCGCCTCATCAGTTCCGGCAGGGGCGTGCGTCGGGCGCAGAGCTCCTCCTCCATCGCCCGGAGCGCGTCGGTCAGCGCTTCCAGGCTTCGGATCCTCTGCCGGGAGCGCAGGACGGCATTCATGCTGATCATGGAGGAGCACAGCACCAGCAGAGCCGCGCCGATCCATCTCAGCATGATGATCCCTCCAGTCGGTAGACCCGCCGCCCGCCGGTTCTCTCGATGCGGACCAGAACGTCGAAGAGCTCCATCGGGATGCCCTTCCGCTCCACTTCCTTCCGGGAGGCGGCATGGACCGTGGCCAGGAGCCGGACGCCGGCAACGCTGCCTTTTTGAAGGATCGGAAGGTCCTCCCCGCCAAGCTCGTCCATCGCCAGGACCTGAGGGGACATGCTCCGAAGGAGGATCTCTGCAGCCTGCGCCTTGCCGCAGCCCTCCAGCACATCCGTGCGGCAGCCCACGTCAAACTGAGGAATGCCGCCGCTGAGGGCGGCCACCTCCCCCCGCTCGTCCGCCAGGGAGACCGTCTGTCCCCCGTCGGACAGTCTGCGGACCAGATCCCGCAGAAAGGTGGTCTTTCCGCCGCCGGGGAGGGAGCAGATCAGAACGGAGCGGTCCCGGAGCGCCGAAAGCAACTCGTCAGTGACACAGGGAACCTCCCTGGGGATCCGGATGCAGAGGGAGGAAACGCTTTGATACCCCTCACAGCGTCCGTCCCTGCGGAGCACGCTGCCGCAAAAGCCCACGCGGAATCCGCCCTCCGCCGTGAAATAGCCGGTCTTCAGACTCTCTTCGGCGGCGTAGAAGCTGCTTTTCGTGACCCGTTCCACCGTTTCTCCCAGCTCCGAGGGGCTCACGCTGCCGGGAAGACGCAGCTCTCCCGCCGCCAGCCGCAGGAAGACGCCGGTTCCGCAGCGAAGGCGGAGCTCCTCCGCCTCCCGCTTCCGCTCCTCCGGCAAAAACAGCGCGGAAGCGCGAAGCGGCAGGGGCAGCAAGGCCGCCGCCCGGTCAAATCGTTCCGTATCCCTCATGGATCATCCCCCGCTTTCCTTTGTTTGCTTCATTCTTATGCGCACAGTCCGGAGGACATGCAGAAACCGGCCCATCCCTTAGGATGGACCGGCGGAAAGGATCGTCCCCCGTGCCTGGCGGCACGGGGGACGGAAGGCCGTATTAAGGGGATCAGGCTGCTTTGGCGGCGCGCTTTTTGCCCCGCAGCAGGTTCCACAGGGGACCTGCCACACAGGTGGAGCTGTAGCAGCCGGAGACGACGCCCACCAGGATGGGCAGGGCGAAATTCCGGATGGAATCCACCCCCAGGATCAGCAGGAATACCACCGGGAGCATGGTGGTCAGGGTGGTGCCCAGGCTGCGCCGAAGAGTCTGGGTGATGCTCCGGTCCACCACGGCGGGGAAATCTCCGTCGCCGGACTTCTTCAGATTCTCCCGGATCCGGTCAAAGACCACAATGGTGGCGTTGATGGAATAGCCGATGATGGTCAGGGCCGCGGCGATGAAGTTCATGTTGAGCTGTACGCGGAAGATCACATAGCAGCTCAGCATCACCAGCAGGTCGTGGATCAGACAGATCACCGCCGCCAGGCCCGAGCGGATCTCGAAGCGGACCGTGATGTAGATCAGGATCAGCGCCGCGGCCAGGATGGAGGTGATGAAGGCCGCACGGGTGATGTCCCGTCCCACGGAGGCGGAGACAAAGTTGGAGCTCTCCAGGACCACGTTTTCTGCGCCGTAAAGCCGATCCAGCCCGTTTTTGACGGCGTCCCTCTGTTCGGTCGTCAGCTCCTGGATGCGGATGTTCACGATGGTGCCCCGGTCTCCAGCCTTCACCACGGAGGAGGGACGCACGCCGGTCTCCTCCAAGACCATGTCGGAGACCTCGTCGGAGACCTCGACGGTCACGGGCCTGCCGATGTCGTATTCGATGACCACGCCGCCGGCAAAGTCGATATCCAGATTGAAGAGGTTCACCTTAAAGGGCAGGAGCAGCAGAGAAACCACGGCGGTGATGCAGAGGATGCCGGAAACAAGGGCAAAGAGCTTCCCCTTCTTCACAAACTCCATGCGCTTGTTCAGGGAGTCCGCCGGGACGCTCTTCCTGGGCAGCCCATACATAAAGGGCTTGTACTTTCGAAGCGTCGCCAGGCTGCGGAGGATGGCCCTGGGCACGATGAGCATGCAGATCATGCTGAGGACGACGCCGATCAGAAGGGTCTTGGCAAAGCCCAGAATGGTGCCGGTCCCCTTCCAGAGGAGGACGAAGCCCGCTATCATCGTGGTGATGTTGGAGTCCAGGATGGCGGTGATGGCCCGCTTGAAGCCGGCATCCACGGCGCTGCGCAGGGTCCTGCCGGAGATCAGTTCCTCCCGGATCCGCTCATAGATGACGATGTTGGCGTCCACCGCCATACCGATGGTGAGGATGATGCCGGCGATGCCGGGCAGACTGAGATTCAGTCGGAAGGCGGACATGACCACCAGGAACAGCGCGATATAGAGGACCAGGGCCAGGTCTGCGATGAGGCCGGGGACCCGGTAGAAGACGATCATGAAGACCATGACCAGCAGGATGCCGATGATGCCCGCCAGGATGGCGGTTTCCAGGCTCCGCTCGCCCAGGGAGGCCCCCACGGCCTGGAGCTTCGTGTCGTGGAGGGCAAAGGGCAGGGCGCCGGAGTTGATGATGTCCGCCAGATAGGTGGCATACTCCACGTTGGATTCTCCCAGCTGGATGATGGGGGAATCCGTGTCGATGCCGGTGGAGGCGTATTCCGCGCTGACCCGGGGAGAGGAGATGACCTCGTCGTCCAGCACGATGGCGACCCAGCGCAGGTCCTCATTGGGGAGAGAGGCCACGGCCCTGGTCCCGTCCCGGAACTTGGCCTGACCGGCGGGCTTCAGCTTCAGGGAGACGATGTACTCGCTGACGCCGCCGTCCCCCGTGGGCATATAGGCCGCCGTGGCGGATTCGATGTCCTCGCCGGTGAGGATCACATTGCCGGCATGGTCCCGGAACTCAATGACCGCCGTAGCGCCCAGCATCTGGACGGCCTGTTCGGGATTGGAGACGTTGGGGATGGACACATTGACCCCCCGATCCCCGGAGAGGACCACGGTGGCCTCGGTGTAGCCCAGGCTGTTGAGGCGCTGGCGCAGCATGGTCTGGACGGCCTCCATGGCCTGCTTGAGCTCGGCGGAGCCCATTCCCTCCGGCACCTCAGCCTCATAGCTGATCTCGCTGCCGCCCACCAGGTCCAGACCCAGGGTGACGCCGTCCTGCAGGGCCTCGATCCGGAACACGCCCAGATCCAGGCCGAAAAACACAGTGAACACCATCAGCGCAATGATCAGCACCACGATGCCGATGCTAAGAATCGTTTTTTTCATGATCTGCTCGTCTTTCTGCCTAATTAAATTTATGAGTCAGCGCCCGCGGCGCCGGGTAGATTATCAGTCGTCCGTGTAGCCGGAGGCATTCCGGAAGCTCGCGCGGCTGCGGCGCACGCCGTCCAGAGACTGGTTCAGCGTCTCCTCCGTCCTGCGCAGCACGTCGTCCGCATAGGCGCTGGAGGCCCGGCGGAGCTCCGCGGCCTTATCCTCCGCCTCCGCGATGATCTCCTGCGCCCGTTTTTTGGCGGCGATGACGATGCTCTCCTTTTCCACCATTCTCGCCGCTTCCATTCCGGCGTCCTTTTTGATCCGTTCCGCCTCTTCCTTGGTCTTGCGGATGACCTCCGCCTTGGCGCTGACCAGGCGCTTGGCCTCCGCCACCTCCGCGGGCAGCTGCGCCCGGATCTCCTCCAGCAGATCCAGGGCATTGTTCCGCTCCAGGATGCATTTATCCACGCTGAGGGGGAAGCCCTTGGCGTCCGAAATAGACGCGTAGAGCTGATCGATCAGTTCGTTGATGCCGCTTGCCATGAGCTGTTCCGTCCTTTCTCTTTGAATTTCGCTTCGATCTCTCCGATGATCTCCCGGGGCGCGAAGGCGCTGAGATCCGAGCCGAAGAGGGCCAGCTCCCGCACGGCGCTGGAGCTGAGGTACATGTACTTTTCACTGGCGGGCAGGAAGAAGGTCTCCAGCTCCGGGTTCAGCCGCTTGTTGATCAGGGCCATCTGGCATTCCTTTTCATAGTCGGAAACGGCCCGAAGGCCCCGGACCACCACCGTGGCCCCCTTCCGGCGGGCGTACTCCGCCACCAGCAGATCGGAGGAATCCACCTCCACGTTGGGAAAGCGTTCCGTCACCGTGGTGACCTGCCGCAGCCGCTCCTCCACGCTGAACAGGGGATGCTTGTCCTTGTTGAACATGATGCAGACGATGACCTTGTCAAAGACACGGGAAGCGCGCTTGATAAGGTTCAGGTGTCCCAGGGTGATGGGGTCGAAGCTGCCGGTATAGATCGCTGTGGTCAAGATCCCTATCCCTCTCTTTTTGTAAATGTTGTGATCCGAACCTTCCCATAGCGATAGCTCCGGAGCTTCACATAGGGCGCTCCGGGGGAATCCGGCTCCACATCCGCTGAACTTTCAACGACCATTATACCACCGGTATGCAATTTGTCAAAATCTTTTATCCGGCCCAGCACCTTTTCGTAAAGGCCGCTCCGGTAAGGCGGATCGATGAAGATGAGGTCGTATTTCTCCCTGGACTCCAGAAAGCGCAGGGCGTCGGCCTGAAAGACCTCCGCCCGGAAACCGGTAAGCTCCAGGTTCTTTTTCGTCAGGGCCACGGCGGCCCGGTCGGAATCCACGAAGACGCAGCTCTCCGCTCCCCGGGACAGGGCTTCGATCCCCATCTGCCCCGTGCCGGAAAAGAGGTCCAGGCAGACCCTGCCCTCCACGTCCCCCTGGATGATGTTGAAGACGGATTCCTTCACCTGGTCCGCCGTGGGCCGGATGTCCATTCCGGAGGGCTCCCGGAGCTTACGCCCCCTGGCGGAGCCTGTGATCACTCGCATATCTCTTCCCTTCCTTCCTCCGCTTCTCTGCGGAACCAGGCATAGACCGCCCGGGCAGTGTTCCTGGGAACGACGGTCCGGAGCTCCTCCTCCGAGGCCGCCGCGATGGCCTTGATGGTCTTGAAGCGCTTCAGCAGCTCGCTCCTTCGCTTCTCCCCCACGCCGGGGATCTTGTCCAGGCTGGAGCCGATGTGCCTGCTTCTGAGGCTCCGCTGGTACTCGATGGCGAAGCGGTGGGTCTCCTCCTGGATGCGCCCGATGAAGCTGAAGGCGGCGGGATTCCCCTCCAGTCCCAGCTCCCGGCCGTCGGAAGTGATGAGGGCGCGGGTGCGGTGCTTATCGTCCTTTACCATGCCCAGCACCGGCCGGTCGATCCCGAACTCCCGCAGCACCTCCAGGGCGACGGTCGCGTGGAGACTGCCGCCGTCGATGAGAAAGAGGTCCGGCAGGAGGGCAAACCGCTCGTTACCCTCCCGATACTCGGTCAGCCGACGACGCAGCGTCTCCCGCATGCTGCCGTAGTCGTCCCCGCCCCCGGCGTCCTTCATTTTGAAACGCCGGTAATCCCGCTTCAGGGGCTTTGCGTCCACAAACACCGTCATGGAGGCAACGGTATCTTCCCCGCTGAGGTTGGAAATATCATAGGCCTCGATCCTCCTGGGCGGAACGGGCAGGAACGCCGCCTCCGCCAGCCACTTCAAAATGCCGGAGACCCGTTCGGCCCGGTCGGTGGCCCGCTCCGCCTCCTGCTGCGCGTTCAGCCGGGCCGTTTCCGCCCGGAGGCGCATATCCCCCCGCTGGGGGACCAGGAACTCCACCTTATGACCGGACTGCTGGGAAAAGAACTGTTCCAGCTCCTCCCCGTCCTCCGGCAGCAGAGGCAGGAGGATATTCCTGGGATAGACCCCCCTGGGCAGGTAATACTGCCGTACCAGGGCGCTCAGGACCTCCCCGTCCTCCTCCATAGGCGTCTCCAGAAGCATCATGTCCTTGTCCAGCAGCTTGCCGCCGATGTAGTGGAGCACCACGAAACAGGACTTGGCCGCCCCCCGGTAGAAGCCCAGGGCGTCCGTATCCGCCAGGGCGCCGGCCACGGCCAGCTGCTTCTCTCCCAGGCTGCGCAGGGCCTTCAGCCGGTCCCGCAGCACCGCCGCCTTTTCAAAATCCAGTTCCTCCGCCGCCTGCTCCATCTCCCCGGCCACCTGCTTTTCCAGCTCGTCGGATTTCCCCTCGAACACCAGAATGGCGTCCCCGACGCGCTTCCGGTAGGCGGAAGCGTCGGGAGTCCCGGTGCACCAGCCCTCGCAGAGGCCCATGGCCTGGTTGAGGCAGGGCCGCTCTTTCCCGATGTCCGCCGGGAATTTTCGGCTGCACTGAGGGAGCTTCAGGGCCTTGTTCACCGCCCCCAGAGCGGCGAAAAGGGTGGTCCGGCTCCCGTAGGGGCCCAGGTATTTCGCCCCGTCCGTTCCCGGCCTTCCCACCACCTTCCAGGAGGGGTACTCCGAGCGCAGGTCCGTGCGGAGATAGGGATAGCCCTTGTCGTCCTTCAGCAGGATGTTGTACCGGGGCTTGTGGAGCTTGATGAGCTGGTTTTCCGTGATCAGCGCCTCAAACTCGCTGCGGACCATGATGACGTCAAAGTGGTCCACATGGGAGACCATGACCTCCGTTTTGGGGCTGTGGTTCCCCTCCCGGAAATAACTCACCACCCGGTTTTTCAGTTTTTTCGCCTTGCCCACGTAGATGACCTCGCCCCGCCGGTCCATCATGATGTAAACTCCCGGCTGCAGGGGCAGGGCCAGGGCTTTTTCCCTCAGCTCGTCCTTGGTCATGTCAGTCCCGTCCCGTCAAAGGCGGGCACGTACTGTCCCTCCGCGCTGGAGAGCTCCTGTACATACCCGTCCCGAATGTCCAGCATATAGAGATAGTCCGCCACCTCACGGAATTCCTCCTCCGTGAGCCGCCGTTCCGGTCCCCCCGCGCCGTTGGGAGTGTACTGGGCCATGAGGCTGAAGAGCGCCTCCCCCGGACGAAAGGCGGCGGAAAACCACTCCAGCACGTCCTTGGAGTTGGAAAGGTATCCCGGCAGCACCAGGTGCCGCACCAGGACCCCCCTTCGCAGAAGGCCCTCTTCATCTGTCACGAAGGGCCCCGTCTGCCGGAACATCTCCCGGATGGCGGCGTCCGCGATCTCATAATAATCCGGCGCGCCGGAGAAGGACCGGGCCAGGGCGCCGTCGGCGTACTTCATATCCGGCAGCCAGACGTCCACCTTCCCCTCCAGCATGCGCAGAGTCTCCGGGCTCTCATAGCCCCCGCTGTTCCACACCACGGGGATCCCCGGCGGGACCTCCAGGGCTTCGGCCACGGTCCGGGCGTAGGGCGCTGCCGTCACCAGGTTCAGGTTGTGGACGCCGGAATCCGCCAGGCGGGCAAAGAGCTCCCGCAGGCCCCGGACGTCCAGGCTCTTTCCCCGGAGGGTCCGGCTGATCTCCCGGTTCTGGCAGTAGACGCAGCCCAGATTGCAGCCGGAGAAGAACACGGCCCCGGAGCCCCGGCTTCCGCTGATGCAGGGCTCCTCCCAGTCGTGCCGGGCGGCTCTGGCTACCACCGGCAGGGCGGGAGCGCGGCAGTACCCGGTCTCTCCGGCCTCTCGGTCCACCCCGCAGCGGCGGGGGCATAACACACATTTCATGAACGCATTATACCCCAGAGATATGGATTTGACAATTCAAATGTGGTATTCTGTGGATAGCATGGAACAGATCAGGATGGGAGGTGAGACCCCTGCTGGCCCGTTTTCTGAAGAAACACGGCTGGATGTACCTTCCCGGCTTTGTGTTTCTCCTTTTAAACGCCCGGATCATGAACCTGGCGCCCAGGGCCCTGGGGGACGCCTTCGGCATGCTGGAGGCGGGCTGCACAAGGGAGGAGATCCTCCGTCAGGCCCTGTGGATCGTCTGCATCGCCCTCATGGTCTTTATCACCTTTTTCGCCTTTCGGATGTTCATTATCATGAACGCCCGGCGCATGGAGGTCTTCTTCCGGGAGGAACTGTTCCGGAAGCTGCAGTTTCTGCCCCAGAGCTATTTCGCCAAACAGCGTTCCGGGGAGATGATGGCCTATGCCGTAAACGACGTGAACGCCGCCCGGCAGGTCTTCGGCCCGGCTTTGGCCATGGGAGCCAGGGACATCATTTCCGGCGCCATCGCCATCTGGGCCATGGCCCACGAGTGCTCCCCCGGCATGACGGCCCTGGCCCTCCTGCCCCTCCCCTTCGCCCTGGGGGCCATTATCCTGCTGGGAAACCAGGTCTACAAGCGCAGCAAGCTCTCCCAGGACCTGTTTCAGAAGCTCTCCGGCTATGTGAACGAGTCTATCATGGGGATGCGCGTCCTGAAGTCCTTCGCCAGGGAGGAAGCGCGGCAAGAGCGATACGGCGTCCTCTCCGGGGAGATGCGGGACGCCAACGTGCGCCTGAACGACGTGAGCGCCCTGCTGGGCTCCGTCTCCGTCCTGGCCTTCGGCCTCAGCTACGCTTTTGCCCTGATCCTGGGCGGGCGGCGGGTGCTCCGGGGAGAGATGGACCTGGGAACGCTGGTGGCCTTTCTGGGTTATCTTCTGGTAGTGCAGCAGCCCGTCACCGTGGCGGGGCGGATCATGAACATGGTGCAGCGGGGTCTTGCCAGCTACCGCCGCCTGCAGAGCGTGGACAGGGAAGCTTCCCTCCCCGAATTCGACCGGACCTCCCGGGGGAAGCCCGTGGGGCGGAGCCTGGAGGCAAAGCATCTGCACTACACCTATCCCGGCGCAGATAAGCCCGCTCTGCGGGACGTGAGCTTCTGCCTTAAGGAGGGGCAGACCCTGGGGATCACCGGGGGCACGGGCAGCGGAAAATCCACCCTGGCCGCCCTGCTGCTGAAGCTCTGGACCCCGGAGCGGGGCACGATCTTCGTGGGCGGCGAGGACGTCTGCGACATCCCCGCCTTCGACCTCCGGGAGGGCTTCGGCTACGTGCCCCAGGACGGTTTTCTCTTCTCCGCCAGCATCCGGGAAAACATTCTCTTCTATACGCCGGACAAAACGGAGGAGGACCTGCTTCAGGCCGCCGAGGACGCCTGCATCCGGAAGGAGATCCGGGAATTCCCCCAGGGCTTCGATACCCAGGTGGGCGAGCGGGGCACCCACCTCTCCGGCGGACAGAAGCAGCGCATCGCCCTCGCGAGGGCCCTGGTACGGGACGCGCCCATCCTGGTGCTGGACGACACGCTCTCCGCCGTGGACCATATCACGGAGCAGGCCATCACCCGGACGCTGCGGACCAGGCTCCGGGGGAAGACCGTAGTTCTCATCTCCCAGCGCCTCTCCGCCCTGCGGGAGGCGGACCGCATTCTCTTCCTGGAAGAGGGCCGGGTAACGGAGGAGGGGACCCATGAGGAGCTGATGGCCCGAAAGGGCCTGTACTATGAGGCCTGGCTCTTCCAGGCCAGGGAAGCGGAGGGCCGGTCATGAAAGAGAACAGGACCGGCGGCTTCCGGAGGCTCACGGAGATGCTCTTCCCTCACTGGCCAAAGCTCCTCCTCTGCTTTCTCTGCGTGCTGGCGGTGAACGCAGCCGAGATCTTAAAGCCCCTGGCCGCCGCAGAGATCATCGACGGGATCCTGGGCGGGGAGGCAACCCGCATTCTTTGGTCCCTGGAGGGCCTCGGGACGGCCTACCTCCTGCTGGCGGTCGCCTCCGCTCTCTTCTCCGTGCTCCAGGCCCGGCTCATCGCCCGGATCTCCCAGAACATCCTCCACGCCCTGCGGGAAAAGGTCTTCGCCCACATCACCCGCCTGACCGCCGCGGGCCTGGACGCCTACGGCACCGGGCGGCTCATCACCCGGGCCACCAACGACGTCGAGACCATCAACGAGTTTTACGCCGACGTGTTCATGAACCTCTTCAAGGACGCCTTCCTTCTCGTCGGCATCGTGGGGATCATGTTCAGCCTGGACGCAGGGCTCGCTCTGGCCGCCTTCGCGGGGATCCCCCTCATTGCGGCCATCACCTTCTCCATCCGGGGCCTGCTGCGGCGGAATTTCCGGAGGATGAAGGAAATCATCGGGCGCATCAACGGCTTCTTCTCCGAGAACGTGCAGGGGATGCGGATCATCCGGGCCTTCCACCGGGAGGCCGACAAGCTCCGGGAATTCCGGGAGCTGAACAAAGCCTACTTTCACACCACGAAAACCCAGGTCATGCTGAACAGCTTTCTGAAGCCGGTGATGGACGTGGTGGACAGCATGGTGATCGCCCTCCTGCTGGTCTACGGCTGGAAGCGCGTCACCGGGAACACCCTGAACGTGGGGCTCCTCTACGCCTTCACCACCTATGTGAAGCAGTTCTTCCAGCCCATCAACGACCTGGCGGACAAATACACCACCGTCCAGTCCGCCCTGATCTCCGCCGACCGGATCTACGGCATCCTGGACGACGCCCGGGTGGAGGACCCCCTTCAGGGGACGGAAGCCGGACGCCCGGAGGGAAGGGTGGAATTCCGGCATGTCTGGTTTGCCTACGAGGGGGAAAACTGGGTGCTGCGGGACGTGTCCTTCCGGGTGGATCCGGGGGAGCACATCGCCTTCGTGGGAGCCACCGGGGCGGGTAAGACCACGATCATCAGCCTCCTGAGCCGGGATTACGCCCCCCAGCGGGGGATAATCCTCCTGGACGGGGTCCCCCTGGAGCAGTGGCAGCGGCCCGCCCTCCGGCGGTGGATGTCCCTGGTCCCCCAGGATGTGTTCCTCTTCAGCGGCACGGTCCGGGAAAACCTGGACCTGGACGCCGGTTTTACCGACGGGGAGCTTCAGGAGGCGCTGGAGACCGCTTACGCCGACGGCTTTACCCGGGAACTGGGCGGACTGAACGCCCAGGTGGCGGAGCAGGGCTACAACATCTCCGCCGGGCAGCGGCAGCTTCTCTCCTTCGCCCGTGCCGTGGTGCGCACGCCCTCGATCCTGGTGCTGGACGAGGCCACTGCCTTCATCGACTCCGCTACGGAGGCCCTGATCCGCAAAAGCCTGGAGCGGGTCTCCCGGGGGAGGACCAGCATCTTTATCGCCCACCGGCTGAGCACCATACGCAGCTGCGACCGGATCTTCGTCCTCTCCCACGGGGAGATTCTGGAGGCGGGAACCCATAAGGAGCTCATGGCCCTGGGCGGGGCCTACGCCCGCCTGGTCACCGCGGCGGCGGAACACGCAGGAGACAGACCGTTTTGAATTGACTTTGCGTCCCCTGTCTCGTATACTATCCAACAGAATGAAATGAAAGCCGCAATGGGAGGTTGTGTTATGTCGGTTTTGGACTCCGGTATCCCCATCTACCGTTATTTTGAAGAGATCTCCGCCATTCCCCGGGGCTCCGGCAACGAGGAGGGCATCAGCCGTTATCTCGCCGCCTTCGCCCAGGAGCGCGGCCTCCGCCACGTGCGGGACAGCGCGAACAACGTGGTCATCTATAAGGGGGGCTCCGCAGGGCGGGAACAGGAGCCGCCCCTGATGCTCCAGGCCCACATGGACATGGTCTGCGAAAAGGAGAGCGCCTGCGGCCACGATTTTCTCACCGATCCTCTGAAGCTGCAGGTGAAGGACGGCCTCCTCAGCGCCGAGGGGACCACCCTGGGCGCGGACGACGGCGCCGGGGTCAGCTTCATGCTGGCGATCCTGGACGACCCCAGCCTCAGCCACCCGCCTCTGGAGTGCGTCTTCACCACCAATGAGGAGACGGGGATGGACGGGGCCAGAGCCCTGAAAAAGGACCTGATCACCGCCCGGCGCATGATCGGGCTGGACGACGAGGGGGAAGTGAGCACCTGCGTCTCCTCCGCCGGGGGACGGCGGCTCCTGGCCCGCTGCCCCATTCTTTTCAGCGAGAACACCTACCCCTGCTACCTGCTGACGGTGACGGGGCTGAAGGGCGGCCACAGCGGCTCCCAGATCGACCGGAACCTGGGGAACGCCATCAAGCTGGGCTTCCGCATCCTCTACCAGCTCCTGGAACGGGGCGTGGACATCCGCATCATCCGCATCACCGGAGGCGCCAAGGATAACGCCATCCCCAGGGAATTCGCCGTGCTCTTCTCCTCCACCTTCTCTCCTCCCATGCTGGAGAAGTATGTGGACCAGATCGGCGCGGACCTGAAAGAGGAATACTTTGAGGAGGACCCCGGCCTCACCGTGGCCCTGGAGGGGGCCGAGCGGGTGGACAGCGCCATCACCCCGGAGGACTCCGGCGCGCTCATTACCATGGGCTACCTTCTCCCCAACGGGCTGCTGGCCCAGTCTGAGCGCCAGGGCATCCCCACCGTCTCTCTGAACGTGGGAGTCATCATCCAGTCGGCGGAGAACATCGACTTCGACTGCCTCCTGCGCAGCCCCCTGCGCAGCGCCAGGGAGGACATGAGCCGTCAGGTAGAGGCCGTCAGTTCCATTTTCGGCGGCTTCATCCAGGTGCAGGGCGACTACGACGGCTGGAACTACAGCGAATCCTCCCCCCTGCGTGACGCCCTGCGGAAGGTCCTGGCGGAGAGGGACTGCGAGCTGAAGGAGTTCTCCACCCACGGCGGCCTGGAGACCGGCATCTTCAAGGGCCGCTATCCCCAGATGGACATCATCACCTATGGCCCCGTCATGTCCGGCATCCATACGCCGGAAGAATGCCTGGACCTGGGGAGCTTCCTGCGGAGCTACGAGAACCTGGTCCGGGTGCTTGAAATCATATAATCATCGTCTGAACAAATATAAATAGAACTGAACAGGAGTGGAGACTATGTATCGCAAGATCCCCTTTGTCCCGGGCGAGCTTACGATCGTCGAAGAGCTTCCCGGCTGGTTCGGCGGCCCCGGCACGCCCCTGCGGAACACGCCGGTGACGCCCCGGGAAAACATGATGGCCCTTTTTTATGAAAAGCAGCCCTTCTGGATGCCCACCGGGCAGGAGCACCGAATGATGAGCACGGACATCTACAGCGACAACCTGGGCCGGGGCATGGGCCACGACAACACCGACGTCTTCGGCATCGAGTGGGAGTGGGTCCCCGCCGTGGGCGGCAGCATCGTCCGCCCTGGAGAGCCCCTGCTGGAGGACGTGCGGGAGTGGAAGGAAAAGATCCATTTCCCGGACCTGGATCAATACGACTGGGCGGCCGAGGCCGAGAAACACAAGCTGGACGGGCGCTTCGCCTGGCAGCTGAGCCTGGTGAACGGCTTCTGGTTCGAGCGGCTCATCTCCTTCATGGACTTTGCCCCCGCCGCCATGGCCCTCATCGACGAGGAGCAGCAGGAGGCGGTGAAGGAGCTTTTCCAGGCCACTACGGACTTTGCCTGCCGGGTGGTGGACAAGGTCTGTGAGACCTGGCCCCTGCTGGACGGCTTCAACGTGCACGACGACTGGGGCGCCCAGAAGGCCCCCTTCTTCTCCGAGGAAGTGGCCTACGAGTTCTTCGTCCCCTTCATGCGGCAGCTCACCGGCCACATCCACGACCGGGGAAGGTACGTCACCCTTCACTCCTGCGGCCACATCGACAGCCGGGTCCAGTGCTTTGTGGACGGAGGCTTCGACGCCTGGGATCCCCAGCGGATGAACGACATCCACGCCCTCTATGAGCGCTGGGGGGACAAGATCGTCCTGGGAGTATGGCCGGACGAGTTTGACCCGGAGACTACCCCCACCGACAGGCAGCGGGAGCTGGCCAGGCAGTTCGTCGCCCAATACACCCAGGAGGGCAAGCCCGCCATCCTGGGGCACTACGGGAGCTGGGCCATGACGGAGGCCTTCTCCGAGGAGGTCTACATCGCCTCCCGGAAGCGTTACAGCTGACGCCTGGTCCCGGAACGCGAAAAAAGGCATGGTCGGCAATGCAGCTGCCTCATAAGGCAGCAAATTGAAAAGCTGGATTACAGGCCTTGCAACGGCAAAGATGCAGCCGGAAAAGCCGATCGGCTTTTCCGGCTGCATCCTATCTTCATCTTCGCAGATGGGACGATTCGAATCATTCTCCCCAAAGTGAAGCTGCAATGGTTCACAGGAGGACTTCCAATATGAACAGCAGCTTGACCTGCCGCCGTGAGGGAGATCATCTCATTCCCGACATGATCCCACCCACCAGTCCGAGTATCGGCATTTTGGGGGAGCGCAGGCGGAATGATCTCAAAAATGGACAGGATAACAGCCCTGAAGATCATATATTGACTTTAACTGAATACTCTTCTATAATAAAAATCAGTGAATAGTTTCTGAGCCAACAAGTACAAGGAGTAAATCGACATGAAAAACAAAATGCTTTGTGTTATCATAGCGATCCTTCTGATGTTTTCCGCAGCAGGCACTGTTCTCGCCGCAGATTCGGAGGACAATCACGGCAGCACAGGCTCATCTTCAGAGGGTGTGGAGCGCGTTCCCGGCGAGAACGGTATATCAAGCCAGAGGCCGAGTGGATCTTCGTCCGTTCAGGAGATGTTTGCCAGGCTGCAGCTGGATCTGGCGGAGACCGCCAAGCGGCAGGCGCTCGATAAGATGGCACAGATCGAAGCGTTGCAGCAGGAGATAAAGCAGGTTTCGGATTTTCTGAACACCGCAAGGGAGTGTAAGGCTGACGCCGAAAGAACCGGGTCGGCAACTGAGATGCCCTCCGACATGGCGGAATACATGAAAGCGAACAATCTTGCTTATGATACCACCGGCAATGATCTGCTTATGAACAACGTCGAATGGATGACGGCGATCAAATCGCTGGAACTACAGCTTGATATGTTGGGCACTGAAACGCAGCAGAGGATGGTTTCTGTTCAGGACAATATGGAACAGTACAACTCATATCTGCAGGATGCGAACGCCCAGATTTCCAAATCGAGCGAGGAGCTCGCCAGACTTGCCAGAGGCCAGAGCATGTACGGCGATTCCGAGGTCGGACTTGCCGTGACAGGGCTGGTGGTCGGGCTCGTTCTGGGCTGCCTCATTACCCTCGCTGTGCAGAAGTCCCGCGGAAAGAAGGATAAAGCATGATCGCCGCGCT
>JAEEGL010793540.1_pt1 | contig 19892 bp, 12 predicted proteins | sample 9134231 | NCBI WGS metagenome assembly JAEEGL01 (sample SAMN16246548, study PRJNA631951) | gut metagenome | biome: gut microbiome; feature: rumen; material: fiber-attached | host: Bos | place: Iran: Karaj | collected 2018-10 | reverse complement strand
TATTAGTTTCAAGCTATCGGACCGCCTCCACAACTGGCGCACCTTGTTCAACATGCTCCCTCAGATTCTGCAGAGGATAGCCCAGGAAACTCTGGTCATCTATTCCCCCATCGCCGGAAGGTTATGCATTTCCCGGATCAAGGTCGAGCTTGACGATCTCTCCCTTAAGTATCTTAAGCCTGACGTCTATTACGATCTCGTGAACAAGGTCTCCCAGAGAAAACTGGAGAGGGAGCACTATGTCCAGGAGATCGCGGAGGAAGTGCGGAGGCACATGGAGTCCGCCGGGATCAAGGCCCAGGTGGACGGCCGCGTTAAGCACTTCTTCAGCATTTACCGCAAGATGGTGAATCAGGGGAAGAACCTGGATCAGATCTATGATCTTTTTGCGGTACGAATTATCGTGGACTCGGTGAAGGACTGCTATGCTGCGCTGGGCGTGATCCATGAGATGTACGTACCGATGCCCGGCCGGTTCAAGGACTATATCGCGATGCCCAAGCCGAACAATTACCGGTCGCTGCACACGACGCTGATCGGCACGACGGGCCAGCCCTTCGAGATCCAGATCCGGACCTATGAGATGCACCGCCAGGCGGAATACGGTATCGCGGCGCACTGGAAGTATAAGGAGACGAGCAACGGGAGGAAGGCGGATACCCAGGAGGAGGAGAAGCTTACCTGGCTGCGCCAGATCCTTGAGTGGCAGCAGGACATGCCGGACAACAAGCAGTTCATGGACGGCTTAAAAAGCAATCTGGACCTCTTCTCCGACGATGTCTACTGCTTCACTCCCAGGGGCGAGGTGAAAACACTGCCCATGGGGTCCACCCCGGTCGATTTTGCCTATGCCGTGCATACCGCGGTGGGCAACCACATGATCGGTGCCAGAGTCGACGGAAAACTCGTCAATATCGACTATAAGATACAGAACGGCGACAGGGTCGAGATCATCACATCCCAGAATTCCCGCGGGCCGAGCCGTGACTGGCTGAACATCGCCAAGAGTCCCCAGACCAGAAACAAGATCAACCAGTGGTTTAAGCAGGAACTCAAGGAAGAAAACATTGTCCGCGGCAAGGAGCTGATCGTCGCCTACTGCAAGTCGCACAGCCTGAACCTCGCGGAAATCTCGCAGCCCGCCTATATGGAAATCGTCATGCGCAAGTACGGTTTCCGTGACTGGGATGCGGTAATGGCGGCCATCGGGCATGGCGGGTTAAAAGAAGGCCAGGTGGCAAACAAGCTCCAGGAGCTCTACGACGCCGACCATAAGAAGAACCTCACGGATGAGGAGGTCATGCGCGAGGTTGCGGAGAATGCTGCAAAACCCCGCATCCACCACAGCGGGAACAGCTCTATCGTGGTAAAGGGGATCCACGACGTCGCCGTAAGGTTCTCCAAGTGCTGCAGCCCTGTCCCCGGGGATGAGATCGTGGGATTCATCACAAGAGGGAGAGGCGTATCCATCCACCGCACGGACTGTGTCAATATCGTCAACATGCCGGAGTTCGACCGGGCCAGGCTGATTGATGCGGAGTGGGAGGACGGCGTCGACACGCGTGGAGACGATTTCTTTGAGGCGGAGATCTCGATATTTGCAGAGGACCGCAGAGGCCTGCTCAACGATGTTTCCAGGGTATTCACGGAGAGGGGCATAAGTATCATCGGTCTGAATACGCACGCCAACCGCCAGGGAAAAGCCTCAATGAATGTGATTTTCAGAGTGAGCGGCAAAGCGGAACTGACGCAGGTTATCGACAAGCTCCGCGCCATCCCCAGCGTCATGGACATCACCCGGGCAATGGGATAAACGCCGGAGACATTACAGGCGGCCGGAGGGGAACAATCCCGCCGGCCGTCTTCTTTTGTGCGCCGCACGGAAAGGACGGTATGGAAAAACTACTCATAGAGCAGCTCTCTGTGGGCATGCTGCCGACCAATTGTTATGTATTGCATCTTGAGGGCAGCACACAGGCTGTCGTCGCAGATCCCGGAGACCAGGGAGCGGAGATCGCGGAACACCTTAAGGGACAGGGGCTGTCGGTCAGCGCGGTCCTCCTGACCCACGGCCATTTTGACCACATCTACGGGGTCAAGGCGCTGAAGGAGGCGACCGGCGCGTATGTCGCAGCCCCGGAAGCGGAGAGGGAACTGCTTCTTGATCCGGCGAAGAACCTGTCTTTGTCCTTCGGCCGTTCCGTCACGCTGAAAGCGGACCGTTATCTTGCGGACGGAGAAGTTTTTGAGGAGGCGGGAATCAGGTTTAAGACAATCGCAACCCCCGGCCATACCGCCGGAAGTGCCAGCTTTTTCATAGACGGGGAGCGGCCGGTGCTGCTGAGCGGGGATACCCTGTTCTGCGAATCCATTGGCAGGACGGACATGCCGACATCCTCCATGGGTGCGATGATGCGCTCCCTGAGAAAGCTTGCAATGCTTCCCGACAATACTTCGGTCCTTCCGGGACACGGGGAGACGACCACGATCGGGGATGAGAAGAAATACAATCCTTATCTGAGCGGAATTGACCGGGAGGAGTGACGAATATGATTGCAGCTGCCGACAAGGATTTATACCGGTATGAGATTCATGCCCTCATCAGGGAGTTTTTCCCCGGGGAAGAAGTAAAGGTCGTTCTGGAGTCCCGGTACTCCCCGGATCAGGGAGAACCTTTTCTCCGGGTCAGTTTTGGTGAGAATCGCCTGAGGATGAGTTTTGCCTGCGGAGTTACCGGGGAGGCGGAGGCACCTGCCGGCGTGTCCTTCGCGGAGAAGAGCAGAGAGCTGCGTGACGCGGTGAAGCACATGCTTTACGCGAAGCTTTCGGAGATCACCGGGCGGACACTGCCCTGGGGGGAACTGATTGGAATACGTCCGACGAAGCTTGCGATGAACGCCCTCGGGGAGGGCAAGTCGAAGGCGGAGGCTGCGGAGCTTCTGATGAGCGGGCACAAGGTCAGCAGGGAGAAGGCGTTTCTCGCAGCGGACATTGCCGGGAGGGAGAGGGAAATCCTCTCCGGGATTGACGGCCGGAGCGGCTACAGCCTTTATATCGGCATCCCGTTCTGCCCGACAACCTGCCTGTATTGCTCGTTTACCTCCTACCCGCTCCTGGCCTGGCAGGACAGGGTGGATGAGTACCTGGACGCCCTGGAGCGGGAGATGGCCTGTACCGCGTCGCTCTTTGCTGGCAGGTATCCGGACACGGTTTATATCGGCGGCGGGACGCCGACAACGCTCAGCCCCTCGCAGCTTACGCGCCTCATCGGGGCGCTGCGGAAATATTTCCCGTTTGACAGGGTGAAGGAGTTCACTGTAGAAGCGGGAAGGCCGGACAGCATCACGAAGGAAAAACTTCTGGCGCTGCGCGACGGAGGCGTCGGCCGGATCAGCGTCAACCCGCAGACCATGAATGACGAAACGCTTAAGCTTATCGGACGCAGGCATGACACGGAGGCGGTGCGCAGGGCGTATTCACTGGCCAGGGAGACTGGTTTCGACAACATCAACATGGACATCATTCTCGGGCTTCCCGGAGAGGGGGAGAAGGAGGTGGCAAGGACCATCTCGGAGATCGGGAAAATGAGGCCTGACGACCTGACAGTCCACTCCCTCGCGCTGAAGCGCGGCTCGAAAATGCTGGAATGGATAGTGGAAAACGGAGCGGGGAGCATCAGCAATACGGACTCGACCATGAGGATCGCGGCGGAGGGAGCTGCGGAAATGGGCCTTGTCCCTTATTATCTCTATCGTCAGAAGAACATGTCCGGGAATTTCGAAAATGTCGGCTACGCGGCGGAGGGGAAATACGGGATTTACAACATACTTATCATGGAGGAAGTCGAATCCATCGCTGCCCTCGGAGCAGGTGCGATATCCAAGGCGGTCTTCCCGGAGGAGAACCGGATTGAGCGGGCGGAGAACAACAAGGACCTGAAGTCCTATCTGGAGAACATAGAGGAGATGTGCCGGAGGAAGGAGCGCCTGTTCGGGACCTGAAAACAGGGGTTGCAAGACGCACCGGTTTTGCGTTATATTTCTATCCGCTATGGGCACGCCGGAGAGGCGGCGCAGCCCAGGCCAAGGAGAGATGAGAAAAAGGAGATTTCCCGCGCTGAATCAAAGCGGGGTATTTGGATCACAATGGCAAAGTGTCTGGTAATCGTTGAGTCGCCTGCGAAGGTGAAGACAATCAAGAAGTTTCTCGGTTCCAATTATGAGGTCGCGGCAAGCAACGGCCACGTGCGCGATCTTCCGAAGAGCCAGATGGGAATCGATCTGGAGAATGACTATGAGCCGAAATACATAACGATCCGGGGAAAGGGAGAGCTTCTGGCATCCCTTAGAAAACTGGCGAAGAAAGCGGACAAGATCTATCTCGCCACCGACCCTGACCGCGAGGGAGAGGCTATTTCCTGGCATCTTTCGGCAGCTCTCGGGCTGGACCGGGAGGAGAATGCGGGACGGACGTCCAGGATTACATTCAATGAGATCACCAAGTCGGCAGTAAAGGAATCCCTCAGGCATCCCCGGGAGATCGACATGAACCTGGTAGACGCCCAGCAGGCAAGGCGCGTGCTTGACCGTATGGTGGGATACCGTATCTCGCCGCTGCTCTGGGCGAAGGTGAAGAGGGGGCTGTCCGCCGGGCGCGTACAGTCCGTCGCGCTCCGCATGATCGGTGACCGCGAGGATGAGATCAACGCGTTTATTCCCGAGGAGTACTGGACCATGGATGCGGTGCTCTCCGCGCCCGGGGACAAAAAGCCTCTTACGGCGCATTATTACGGTCTTAAGAAGCAGGGAAAGAAGGCGGAGATCCACACGGAGGAGGAGGCGAAAAGCATCGCGGGAGACCTCGACGGTGCGGTCTACCGTGTGGACAGCGTGAAGACCAGCGAGCGAATCCGCCGCTCGCCGCTGCCGTTCACTACCTCCACCCTGCAGCAGGAGGCCAGCAGCACGCTGAATTTCTCCACGCAGAAGACCATGCGTATTGCCCAGCAGCTCTACGAGGGCGTGGATATCAAGGGCTCAGGTACCATCGGTATCATCACCTATCTCAGGACGGACAGCACCAGGGTCTCCGATGAGGCAGAGGCCTCCGCGGCAGCTTATATCAGCGAGAAATACGGAAGCGAGTATCTGCACGAGCCGAATACCGCGGCGAAATCGGGCAAAAAGATCCAGGATGCCCATGAGGCGATCCGCCCCACGGATATCACCCGCACGCCCGCGGAGATCAAGGACTCTCTGACCAGGGATCAGTACAGGCTGTACCAGCTGATCTGGAGGCGGTTTGCCGCAAGCCGGATGGCTCCCGCGCGCTCCATGAGCACGCAGATCAGGATCGCAGCGAAGGGAATTAAAGAGGAGCATATTTTTACCTTAAGCGCTTCAAAGCCGGTTTTTGACGGTTTCCTCGCGGTTTACAGCGACGAGGAGGATCCGGAGGCAGCAGGCTTCGTGTCCCTTGGCCGTATTCCCGAGGAGGGGGATGAGCTCCGTTTCCTTGATCTGCATTTTGACCAGCACTTCACCCAGAGCGCGCCGCACTACACCGAGGCGACGCTCGTCAGGGCGATGGAAGAGCAGGGAATAGGCCGTCCGTCTACATATGCACCTACGATCACAACTATTCTGGCCAGACGATATATCGTCAAGGAGGACAAGAATCTCTACCTGACGGAACTGGGCGAAGTAGTCAACAACATGATGAAGGACGCCTTCCCGACAATAGTTGATCTAAATTTTACGGCGAATCTGGAGAGCCTTCTTGACGGCGTTGCCGAGGGCAGCGTGAAGTGGAAGACGGTGATCGAAAACTTCTACCCCGACCTTGATTCCGCAGTGAAAAAGGCGGAAAAGGAACTTGCGGAGGTCAGGCTTGCCGATGAGGAGACGGATGTAGTCTGCGAAAACTGCGGAAGGAAGATGGTCATCAAATATGGCCAGCACGGCAAATTCCTGGCCTGCCCCGGATTCCCGGAGTGCAGGAACACACTTCCTTACTACGAGAGCATCGGTGTCGCGTGCCCGAAGTGCGGCAGAGACATTGTGGTGAAAAAGACCAGAAAAGGCCGCCGTTATTATGGCTGTGCGGGGAATCCGGAGTGTGATTTCATGTCCTGGCAGAAGCCGTCCGCGAAGAAGTGCCCCCAGTGCGGAGGCATGATGCTGGAAAAGGGCAGAAAACTCGTCTGTATGGACCAGGAATGCGGTTACGTGGAGGACAGGGACGAGTAGAGACCTGCAAAAGGGACAGCGCAAGATGGCAGAGCGCACAATATGTGCAAGAATATTTTGTTGCGATTCCCTCTTCTCTATGATATATATAAATAAGTAAGAGTACGCAATTGATCAATTTAGCGTAAGTAAAACTAATGATTTCAGGCTGCCGTTTACTTCAAGGAGCGGACGGCAGCCTGTTTTGCAAATCTGCTGTATCCGGATTTGCGGCGATAACACTTGCGTGGAGCAGCCTCGGGCTGATTCTGCTGCATCCCCCAGAATAAGGGACGCTGTCCCGGGAGGACGGATGAACAATAATGTGATCTTATTGGATAAGACCCGGAAGATCGGCAAGCTCCTACATAATAACAGCACAGGAAAGGTAGTGTTCAACGATATCTGTACTGTGCTTTCGGATATAATGAAATCGAATATTCTTATTATATCCAGAAAGGGAAAAGTGCTTGGAGTCGGAAGGAACCCCGAGATACCGGCGCTGGGGGAAATGGTCACCGGAAAAATCGGAACTTTTATTGACCTTAACCTCAATGAACGGCTTCTGGCAATTCTTTCCACAAAGGAAAACGTCAATCTGATGACGCTTGGTTTCGAACTGGAGGAGGATATCGACTGCAATGCGATTATTTCTCCGATCGAGATCGCCGGGGAGAGGCTCGGAACGGTGTTCATGTACAAGAACGCCGAGCAGTACGACATCGATGACATTATTCTGTGTGAGTACGGCACGACGGTGGTAAGCCTGGAGATGCTCCGGGCGGTTACCGAGGAGACGGCGGAGGAGAACCGGAAAATCGCCGTGGTCAAGTCGGCAATCAGCACGCTGAGCTATTCGGAGATGGAAGCGATTGTTCACATCTTTGATGAGCTTAACGGCAAGGAGGGCATCCTGGTCGCATCCAAGATCGCCGACAAGGAGGGGATTACCCGTTCGGTGATCGTGAACGCCTTGAGGAAATTCGAATCGGCAGGTGTTCTTGAATCCCGTTCCTCCGGAATGAAGGGAACCTATATCAAGGTTCTCAATGACGCGGTCTACAGCGAGATCGCCAGCATGAAGAAGCAGCTGAGAAACGATCTCTGATTCCTGTTCCGTGAATTCGGCGGGAGAGAGTGCCGGAAGGATATAGAGGCAGAGAAGCAGCATTCCGCCTGGCGGATATGGAGGAATGATTGGGCGCAGTATCGCTTGACGATACTGCGCCCATAATGTTATAGTAAATCGTTGTGACTATCAAGCACGCGTCCTGTGCGGCTGCCGGGTGCCCCGGTAAAAGGGTGGCAGTGACGAAGAAGTCCGCTTAGGGCCGCGGAAGCAAAACAAATCGGAGGAAAAGAAAATGAGTGTTGTCAGTATGAAGCAGCTGCTGGAGGCCGGCGTACATTTCGGCCATCAGACCCGTCGCTGGAACCCCAAGATGGCTCCCTATATCTTCACGGAGCGCAACGGGATCCATATCATCGACCTTCAGAAGTCGGTGATCAAGGTCGATGAGGCCTACCGCGCTGTGTTTGAGATCGCCGAGCAGGGCGGAACCATTCTGTTCGTCGGCACTAAGAAGCAGGCTCAGGACGCCATCCGCACAGAGGCGGAACGCTGCGGCATGTACTATGTCAACCAGCGCTGGCTTGGCGGTATGCTGACCAACTTCAAGACCATTCAGAGCCGTATTGAGCGCCTGAACCAGATCGAGAAGATGTCCGAGGACGGAACCTTTGACGTGCTTCCCAAGAAGGAAGTTGCGAAGCTTCAGAAGGAGTGGGAGAAGCTCGAGAAGAATATCGGCGGTATCAAGACCATGACCCGCATCCCGGATGCAATCTTCGTTGTCGACCCCAAGAAGGAGCGCATCTGTGTCCTCGAGGCACAGGCACTCGGCATCACCCTCATCGGTATCGGCGATACCAACTGCGATCCCGAGGAACTCGATTATGTCATCCCCGGAAATGACGACGCGATCCGTGCGGTCAAGCTTATCACCAGCAAGATGGCCGACGCCGTGATCGAGGCGAAGCAGGGCGAAGAGAACATCGCCGCCGAGTCTCCCGAGACCGAGGCAATTGCAGCGGAGTCCGCAGCAAGTGAAGCGGAGCAGGTCGCTGAGGGCACCATCTGAGAACTTGAGACAGCATCAGCCGGATACGGCATTGAAGATTGGAGGAAAAATATGACAATCACAGCGGCAATGGTTAAGGAGTTAAGAGAGATTTCCGGCGCGGGCATGATGGAGTGCAAGAAGGCTCTGACCGAGACCGACGGCAATATGGACGAGGCTATGGAGTATCTCCGCAAGAGCGGCGCGATGAAGGCCGAGAAGAAGGCCAGCCGCATCGCTGCGGAAGGTCTTACCCGCATCGCTGTCGACGGTGACACGAAGGCCGCGATCGTCGAGGTTAACTCCGAGACGGATTTCGTCGCGAAGAATGAGAAGTTCCAGACTTATGTCGCGAAGGTAGCCGCACAGGCGCTTCACACCGGCGCTGCCGATCTGGATTCCTTCATGGCGGAGAAGTGGGAGGATAATCCCGAGGAGTCCGTCAAGGATTCCCTCGTGGAAATGATCGCCGTGATCAGCGAGAAGCTTTCCATCCGCCGCTTCGAGAAGATCGAGGCTGTCGACGGAATTCTTGCCAACTACAGCCATGACGGCGGCCGCATCGGCGTTATCGTCGAGGCGAAGACCGATGTCGTCAATGACGAGATCCGCGAGGCTGTCCGCAATATCGCGATGCAGGTCGCTGCGCTGTCTCCCAAGTATGTGAGCGCAGAGGATGTTCCGGAGGATTTCAAAGAGCATGAGAAGGAGATCCTTCTTGCCCAGGCAATCGTGGAGAATGACCAGCTGCCCGAGGAGAAGAGAAAGCCCCAGCAGATTCTTGAGAAGATGCTCGTCGGCCGCCTGAACAAGGAGCTCAAGGAGATCTGCCTGAACGACCAGATCTACGTCAAGTCCGAGGACGGCAAGCAGACTGTTGCTTCCTACATCGCCGAGGTCGGTAAGAAGAACGGCGCCAGCATCTCTCTGAAGCGCTTCATCCGCTATGAGGTCGGTGAGGGCATCGAGAAGAAGCAGGAGAATTTCGCTGCCGAGGTTATGGCACAGGCTGCGAAGGACTGATATACTTGATGGACTAAAGCGGGACGGGTGAGTTTTGACTGGAAATATTAACTGGTAAACCCGGCCATGATACGATGATACAGGGCGGGAGACGGAAGTCCCCTGCCCTTTTCATAATAAGAGAAGAAGAGATGATCTTTCGACGAATTGACAAGACTACAATTAACTGCATAATCTCCGAGGAAGACCTGAAAGCACAGGGGATAAAGATCGACGATCTCTTTGCGCGCAAGGAGGCTGCGATGACTTTTCTGCACAGCGTGCTGAGCCAGGCCGAGAAGCAGGTGGATTTTCATCCGTCGGGGGCATTCACGTCGATGAAGATGTCGATTCTCCCGGATCATTCCGTGAGCCTTACGCTCTCGGAGAATCCGCCTGAACAGCTCGAGTCATTCCTTAAGGATCTGCAGGAGAAGCTGGGGATTGTGCTTGATGACAGCCGGCGCGCCGAGTTGATGAGCCTTCCGGAGAGCGAGCGCCTTGAGCGCCTTAAGGAATATGCCGTTCAGGACAGCGGAACGGGGACCGTTCCCGGTAAAGATTACGATGCAGGAGACGGAGCGGATGCCGGGAAGGAGACCGCACCCGCAGCAGGGGAAGGACAGAAGGAATTCCTTTTCGAGTTCACGAGTTTTGGCGAGGCCTGCAGGCTTGCTGCCTATCTGAACTCCCGCTGCGCGGGGACGGAGATTCCCGCTGCTTTGTATACGGAGAAGAACAGGATTTTCCGGTTGGCGGTAAGGCGTCCGGAAGGGGCGGGTACGGAGTTTGACAAGCTGATTCTTTCCGCTAACGAATTCGGCAGGATGGTGACCATGGTGCCGGAGTATCTCGCTCATATAAAGGAGCACGACGAGTGCATAATCGAACAGGGGACAATAAGGACGCTCTCGGAACTGTCCGTCTGAACCGTTACCTCGCGGAATGCGGAGTTGCCTCAAGAAGGGACTCCGACAGAATCATCGAAGAGGGGAGAGTTACGGTGAACGGCGGGGCAGCTGCCCCCGGAGTCCGGATTCGTCCCGGCCGCGATGAGGTCAGGCTTGACGGAAAACTCCTGGAAGGGCCGAGGAAGAAGGTTGTTATCGCCTGGTACAAGCCGGTGGGGGTGACCTGCACCGCCAGGGATCCGCACGCCGGCAGGACGGTTACGGATGCCTTCCGGACCCGGGAGAGGCTTACCTATGCAGGGCGGCTGGACCGGGACTCGGAGGGACTGCTCATCATGACCAATGACGGCGGGCTCATCGACGCGATGATGAGAGGGGCAAACGGCCACGAGAAGGAGTACATTGTCCGGACCGGCAGAAGAATCAGCGACGCCGGCCTGCAGCATATGCGAAAGGGCGTATATCTGCGTGAGCTGGACGTGACGACGAGACCGTGCGAGATCGAGCGGCTCGGGGAATATACGCTGAGATTCGTGCTTACCCAGGGGCTGAACAACCAGATCCGGAGAATGGTAAGGTGCGAGGGCAGCGAGGTGAAACGGCTGAAGCGCATACGCGTGCTGAATGTCGGACTTGGTGCCCTGAAGCCGGGGGAGCAGAGAGAAGTGACCGGCGCTGAGCTGGAAGAACTGTACCGCCTTGCGGGACTTGAAGGGAAAAGCGCCCCGGCGGGCAGGAAAGAGGACTTGCGGCGATATGGATGACAGGGAGCGGATCAAAGAGCTTACAGCGCTGCTGAACGAGGCGTCCAGGGCATATTATGCCGAGGACAGGGAGATCATGCCCAATATCGAGTATGACCGGCTCTACGACGAGCTTGCCGCCCTCGAGCAGCGTACGGGAATTGTCCTTTCTGACTCGCCTACCGTGAACGTCGGATATGCTTCCGTGGAATCCCTGCCGAAGGAGCGCCACGAGGAGCCGATGCTTTCTCTCGGCAAGACGAAGGACAGAGAAGAGCTTGCGGCGTTCCTTGGTGATCATGAGGGCCTGCTCTCCTGGAAAATGGACGGCCTGACGGTAGTCCTGACCTACAGGGAAGGGGAACTTGCAAAAGCGGTCACCCGGGGCAACGGCGAGATCGGCGAGGTCGTTACGCCCAACGCCAGGACATTCCGGAATCTTCCGCTGTCCATCCCCTTTAAGGGAGAACTGATCCTGCGGGGAGAGGCGGTCATCCGCTATTCCGATTTCGAGCGCATCAACGAGGAGCTGGAGCAGGAGGCAATAGAGGACGGCAGGGAAGAAGAGATCCGCTATAAAAACCCGCGCAACCTCTGCAGCGGTTCGGTCCGCCAGCTGAACAGTTCCGTAACGGCGAAACGGGGTGTAAGGCTTTATGTTTTTACCCTCGTGCGTGCGATGGAGAAGAGCAGGGATGGGGATTCTTACGACGTGCCGGCGGATTTCGGCAACTCCAGAGAGAAGCAGTTCGCGTTCCTGAAGGACCAGGGTTTCGAGACCGTGGAGTACGTCAGGGTGAACAAGGATACTGTTGTCGACGCGGTGTCCTTCTTTGAGCATCGTGTCGCGGATAACGACCTTCCGTCGGACGGGCTGGTTCTCACGCTGGATGATATCGCCTATGGGCAGTCTTTGGGAAGAACGGCCAAGTTCCCGAGAGACTCCATTGCCTTCAAGTGGGCTGATGAACTTCAGGAGACCACGCTGACCGGCGTGGAGTGGAGCCCCAGCAGGACGGGACTGATCAATCCCGTAGCGCTTTTTGACCCGGTGGAGCTCGAGGGCACGACGGTGAGGCGGGCTTCGGTTCACAATGTGAGCATTGTCCGGGCGCTGAAGCTCGGAATCGGGGACAGAATACGAGTCTACAAGGCAAATATGATCATTCCCCAGATTGCGGAGAACCTCACGGGTTCAGACAGCCTTGAGATTCCGGAGAGCTGCCCTGCCTGCGGCGGAAGGACTGAAATCCGGCAGGTCAACGATGCCAGGGTCCTGATCTGCGTAAACCCTTCCTGCCCCGCCAAAAGGCTCAAATCATTCGAACTCTTCTGCAGCAGGAACGCGATGAATATCGAGGGTCTGTCCGAGATGACACTGGAGAAATTCATCGGCATGGGATTGATCAGGGAATACCGCGACATTTACCACCTCGGGGATCACAGGGAGGAGATCGAGAATCTGGAAGGATTCGGAGCAAGGTCTTTCGCAAATCTGGAGGACAGTGTGAATGCCTCCCGCAGAACAACGCTTTCCCGTCTTTTGTACGCGGTCGGGATTCCCGGGATCGGTGTGGCCAATGCCAGGCTGATCTGCAGATATTTCTCGGACGATCTTGAGGCGCTTATGGCGGCAGACGCGGAGACTCTCGCTTCGATCGAGGGAATAGGGCCCGTTCTGGCCGGGGCGGTGGCGGAGTTCTTCTCCGACAGCGGGAATAAGGAGATGCTCGGCGCTCTTCTTCCTGAACTTGAGATAGAGAAGGAGAACATGCCGGGGGACCGCTCCGAACTGCCCCTCGCAGGTAAAACTTTTGTGATTACCGGAGCAGTTCATCACTTTGAGAACAGGGACGCGTTAAAGCGCAGGATTGAGGAGCTTGGCGGAAAAGCAGCGGGCTCGGTCAGCGCGAAGACCAGTTATCTTATCAATAACGATAACACATCCGCGTCATCCAAGAACAAAAAGGCAAAGGAACTGGGGATACCTGTAATCACCGAGGACGAGTTCCTTGAGATGTCGGGAGACTGAACTGCCTGTTTTCATGTACACCGCATCCGGCAGAGGCGCATTTGCAGACAATGCCTGAGCGGGGGAGGAATTAAAGATGCCAATCAACATACAGAATGATTTGCCGGTCAGAGAGATCCTTGAGGACGAGAACCTCTTTATTGTGGACGAAAACCGCGCAATACACCAGGATATCCGTGCGCTCCAGCTGTGCATACTGAATCTTATGCCCAAGAAGGAGGATACGGAGCTGCAGCTGTTAAGAATGCTGTCCAACACGCCTCTGCAGGTGGATATTACCTTCATGCGTGTGGATTCGCATGTGGCTACGCATACCTCGTCCGCCCATCTGTTCAAGTTCTACTACACCTTCGACGAACTGAAGGACAGCCATTTTGACGGTATGATCATCACCGGGGCCCCGGTGGAGAAAATGGCGTACGAAGAGGTCGACTACTGGGATGAACTGACCAGGATCATGGCCTGGAGCAGGACGAACGTGACTTCGACCTACTATATCTGCTGGGCTGCGCAGGCAGGGCTGTATTATCATTACGGGCTTCAGAAAAGGGAGCTTTCGAAGAAGCTTTTCGGTGTTTACAGGCACAAGGTCATGCACCGCAGGGAACCGCTGGTCAGGGGATTTGACGACTACTTCCTCATCCCGCACAGCCGCTATACCGAGGTGCCCGCCGAGGCAATTCACGGCTGCAGTGAGCTTACCGTGCTCGCGGAGTCCGAGGAGGCGGGCGTGCTGCTCGCCATTGCACGGGGAGGCAGGGAAGTTTTCATCATGGGGCACCCGGAGTACGACAGATACACGCTGCAGCAGGAGTATGAGCGCGATATCGCGAAGGGGCTTCCGATTGACGTGCCGGAGAACTATTTCCCCGGAGATGATCCCAACATGAGGCCGATGCTTCAGTGGAGGTCCCACAGCAGCATCCTGTATGCCAACTGGATCAACTACTACGTATACCAGATGACTCCTTACGACATCAACACGATTCACTGACGGGAGCTGCAGGGCATCAGCAGCCGGAGGAATGATATGGCAGAAATTCTTGTATGGGCACACCGGGGCGCGTCCGGAACATTTCCGGAGAACACGCTGGAGTCATTTGAGGGCGCGGTCCGCGCGGGGGCAGACGGCATCGAGTTGGATGTCCAGCTCTCCAGGGACGGGGAACTTGTCGTGGCGCATGACGAGAGAATTGACCGCATGAGCGACGGTATCGGATTTGTGAAGGACTTCACCCTCGCCGAGCTTAAGCGTTATAACTTCAACCGCCCGAATCCGTCGGTGCGGCAGGCCTTGCTTCCGACATTAAAAGAGGTCTACGAGCTGATCCGGCCAACGGGACTTACGGTAAACGTTGAGCTTAAGACAGGGGTTTTTACCTATCCGGGAATCGTGGAGAAGACACTTGAACTGACCGCTGCACAAAGTATGGAGGACAGGGTGATCTACTCCTCGTTCAACCATTACACCCTTGCAGAGGTGAAAAAACTCAATCCTTCAGCAAAGACGGGCATGCTCTACGGGGACCGGATTATCGGAGCGGAGAAATATGCAAAGGAGACAGTGGGCGTGGACGCCCTTCATCCTGCGCTATATCATCTTGATGATCCGGAGTATATGGCGAAGGCAATGAAATATGGGCTTCGCGTACATGTATGGACCGCAGACAGCGAGGAGGATATCCGGAGAATGGCTGAACTTGGCGTGAACGCGGTGATCACCGATTACCCCGAAAGAGCGCTGGCCATCGTGCGGTAGTTGATTTTTAATAAAGGAAGTTATATAATCGTCTCGGATTATTGGCCGGTTCAGGGCATAATTCGAGACGATTTCTTTATCCGATCATCAGGCAAAACTCCCTACTAAGTTGTATTTTCAATCAAATAATACGGTATTTTCATATATCTAGCATAACCATAACTATCAGAGGTATATTTTATGACGCGCGAACGCTATGAATCGCTTGCTCTTGCTGATCTTAAGGCTATTGCCAAGCAGCGCAGGATGAAGCGGGTCTCTACGCTCAAGAAGGCGGAACTGATCGACGCAATGCTTGAACAGGACCGCATCGATGCCCTTCAGGCGAAACAGGAGAAGGAAAAAGAACGGCTGGAGAAAGAAAAAGAGCGGCAGGAAAAGGAAAAAAAGGAACGGCTGGAAAAAGAGCGGCAGGAAAAGGAGAAAGACAGGCAGAGCACCCAGAATCAGAAAAGAGAGAGGGAGGGAAGCCAGGAGAAGCCGCAGGAGACTGCCGAGCGAAAGGAAAGGCCGCAGCAGGCGACGCCTCAGGCTAATGCCCAGAGGGAGGGAAGAAGCCGGGAGAACAGCCCGCGCGCGGGTTCCCGTCAGTTTTCCCCTAAAGGGAATAATTACCGCACACCGAGAGAGAACGGCGGGCAGCGGGAACAGTCCCAGCCGCGGGACAGGGAGGCTGTAAGAGAGCGCGATCAGGGATATGCCAGGGAGAACACCGCGGCACCCGTAAGAGAGGCCAGGGAGCCTGTGCAGCAGGCACTCGCCGGCGCGCAGCAGGCTCCTGCCGAGAGCAGCACGCGTACCGGGCAGGAGAACTATACCGCCGCTCCCGACTATCCGGTCCGCGAGGCCCGCAACTCCCGGACAAATGTCCGTGCGGACGCTCCCATACTTCACAAGGATGAATTCCAGAGTGAGCTGGACAGCGGCCAGCTGGCCAACGGAATTCTGGAGGTGATGCAGGACGGTTATGGTTTCATCCGCTGTGCCAATTACCTGCCAGGCGATAATGACGTGTATGTCGCGCCGAGCCAGATCCGGCGGTTTAATCTCAAGACGGGGGATATAGTCTGCGGCAATATCCGTGTGCGTACCCAGGGAGAGAAATTCTCCGCCCTGCTCTACGTGAAGAGTATCAACGGATTCCCGCCGGAGGAGGCGACGAAGCGTTACAATTTTGAGGATATGACGCCCATCTTTCCGGATGAGAGGATCCGTCTGGAGAAGAACGGGGCAAGCCTTGCGATGCGTGTCATGGATCTGATGTGTCCCATCGGAAAGGGACAGCGCGGTATGATCGTGTCCCCGCCCAAGGCCGGAAAAACGACGCTCTTAAAGGAAGTAGCCAAGTCTGTCACCTACAATAATCCGGAGATTCATCTCATTATTCTGCTTATCGATGAGCGCCCGGAGGAAGTCACGGACATCAAGGAGGCGATCGAAGGCGACAATGTCGAGGTGATTTATTCCACCTTCGACGAGATGCCAGACCATCACAAGAGAGTATCGGAGATGGTCATTGAGAGAGCCAGGCGCCTTGTTGAGCACAAGAGGGACGTGATGATCCTGCTGGACAGCATAACCCGCCTGACCCGCGCGTATAACCTCACGGAACCCTCCAGCGGGCGCACTCTCTCGGGCGGCCTTGATCCTGCTGCGCTGCATATGCCCAAGCGTTTCTTCGGGGCAGCACGCAACATGCGGGAGGGCGGAAGCCTCACGATTCTTGCAACAGCTCTGATCGAGACCGGAAGCAAGATGGATGATGTGGTGTATGAGGAATTCAAGGGCACCGGCAACATGGAGATGGTGCTGGACCGCAAGCTTTCCGAAAGGCGGATCTTCCCTGCCATCGACATACAGCGCTCCGGAACCCGCAGAGATGACCTTCTGCTCACGCCGGACGAACTGGACAGCATCAACACGCTGCGCAGGGCGTTCAACGGAATGAAATCCGACGAGGCGGTGGAGAGGGCGCTGGATCTCTTCTCCAAGACGCGGACCAATGGAGAGTTCGTGAATATTGTCCGCAAGATCAACTGGGGACTATAAGCGGAGGCGCGGCACGGATCGGAGTAAGATTGAAATAAGTGTTGACACATGACCACTATAGTGCTATTATAAATTTCGCCGCTTGAAAGAGCGGGAGATGCTGATGTAGCACAGTCGGTAGTGCGTCGCATTGGTAGTGCGGAGGTCACGGGTCCGATTCCCGTCATCAGCTCAGAGAAACCAGAGGTCATCCGATCTCTGGTTTTTTATTTGAATTGACCGTGGACACAAAAAGATGGGCGGCCGGCAATCCGGATCCGCCCATCTTTTATATCCTCGTCAAACTATGTCCTCGCCAGACACCGGACGGAGGTTAATCACCGCCTCCGGTATTAATTACTGCCTGAACCTCCGAGCTGTTGACCATTTCCTTTAATGCTTCATAGCGGGAAGCGACGGCATTGTAGTTGTCTGTCGCGAGATCCATCGCCGCTCTTGCGTTCTCTATTGCAGTCGCGTCACCGGTTTCCTGCGCGTTCAGGAATGCCTGCTGCGCATTCTCCAGAGCGGTAGCGGCTTCGACCAGCTGAACGCGCACGCTGTCAAGCTCCTTTGAAGCATTGCGGACATTGATTTCATTCTGCTGGCTCGCCACGACGGCGGCGGCAGCCTCGGATGCCATGAATGCGGCTGTATGTTCGCACCGCTGGCCTGTTCGGCCCGGACTGAGATTGACGACTCCCGGGGTGGCGAACGGACAGGCGTCGGCAGCAGGAAGTCCGCTGTAGCTGCAGATCATTCCCTGGAAGTGCACATCGCAGTTCTCCTCCGGGATGTTGTCCTCAGCAAAAAACTCCTGACCTAATGTGCCGTCACAGAGACCGGCCACGGGAAGCTTGCCCGATGAGCGGCAGATCGTCTTTTTCACTATCCCCGGCGGCTGGGCGAAGTCCCTGTATTCCAGCCCTTCGTGTATTTTCTCCATGCACTTGCGCCAGATGGACTGGGCGAGCGCCTTCTCCGCCGCGGAGCTGAGCTTCAGGTCCTGGTCATAACCTGCCCACACGGAAGCAGTGTAATAATCGGTATATCCGCAGAACCAGACATCGTTGTATCCCTCTGTGGTTCCTGTCTTGCCCGCGATAGCAGTAGTCCCGAAGTTCGTCGCTGTTCCGGTGCCGCTCTTTACGACATCCTCCATCGCGGAGGTAAGCAGCCATGCGGTGGTCTCCTTCAGCACGCGGTGGGATTCCCGCTGGGTATTGTCCAGGATGATGCGGCCTTCATGGTTTGTCACCTTGGTATAGAGCTTGGGGGCAATATAGACTCCGCCGTTGGCGATTGCGGCGTACGCGGCGTTGATCTCGATGTTTTTCACGCCGTGGGTGATGCCGCCGAGCGCGAGAGGGAGGCGGTCGTCATTGTATACCTGTCCGTTGATTTCCTCGTTCTCCGCCAGTGTCGTGAAGCCAAAACTCTTCAGATAGTCCATTCCAAGTCTGGGGGTGATTGCCTCGAGAGTTTTGACCGTGACGACGTTCAGCGACCATTCGATTCCCGTGCGGAGGGAGCAGATGCCGCGGTAGGACTCGCCGTACCAGTTGCGGACCGGTGTGCCGTCCGGATACTTGTAGGGAGCATCCAGCTGTGTGGTGGCGAGAGTAAGCCCCGCACTGTCGAGCGCAGGCGCATAGGTCGAGAGGATTTTAAAGGTGGAACCGGGCTGCTTCATCGCGTCGGTTGCGCGGTTAAACGTCCGGTTTGCCGTCTTCTGGCCGCGGCCGCCGACCATTGCGAGAACCTCTCCGGTATGCTGGTCAATGACGGTAATGGAGATCTGCGGCTGGGGAGTAAGTGTGATCGACTCTCCCTGGACGGTGTCGCCTGCGCGCATCATCGCGTCTTTATAGCTTTCGGCGGCATTCCGCGCCGCCTCCTCGGAGCTGAAAAAGAGATTGCTGTTGATTCCGTTCTCCTTAAGCCAGAGCTCAAGCATTTCGGAGCTGTAGTTCTGCAGGTCGCCGCCGGAGGATTCCAGCGTGAGCCGGTAGCTTAGGTACCACTTGGTGTCGGGCGGATAGTTGTCGGGATTGCTGGTCACTTCATCACAGATTGCCTGGATTCTGGGATCCTGAGTGGAGTAGATGTTCAGGCCGCCGGAGTAGAGCAGGGTGTACGCCTGGGTCTCTGTGTAGCCCGCTTCCATAAGGTCGGCGAGCACCTGGTTGGTCAGGGCGTCGACGAAGTAGGAGTTGACCACCTCGTCGCCGGTCGTGGTGTCCACTACCTGGATGCGGGAGTAGACGTTGTCGGCCATGGCGCGGTCATACTCATCCTGAGTGATGAACTGGAGGCGAAGCATGTTGTCCAGCACATGCTTCCTGCGCTTTTCGTTATCCTCCGGAAACACGATGGGATCGTAGCTGGAGGGATTCTGGGTGATGCCGGCGATAACCGCACACTCCGAGAGGGTGAGGTCGCTGACGGATTTGCCGAAATAGCGCAGCGACGCTGCCTGTACGCCCAGGGTGTTGTGCCCGAGGTTGATGGTGTTCATGTAGTTGAGCAGGATATCTTCCTTGCTCATCGCCTTCTCCAGTTCGACGGCGAGGTACTGCTCCTGGATCTTTCGCTTGACGCTCTCGGTGAAGGTCTCCGACGTCCAGTCGGTGAAGACGTTGTTCTTTAAGAGCTGCTGGGTGATCGTACTCGCGCCCTGGGAGAAATTGCGGGTTCTGATGCCGGTGATTCCGGCGCGGATGATGCCCTGGATGTCGATGCCGTGATGAGTGTAGAAACGCTCGTCCTCGATTGCGACGAAAGCATCGCACAGATCCTGGGGGATCATGTCCCAGCTGACAGGGATTCGGTTGGAGTCGGTGGAGACGAGTTTTGCCGTCTGACGCCCCTCGGAATCATAAACGAAGGTAGAGAAGCCGGTCGGGGTGACATCGATATTGCCTACGCTGGGAGCAGAGTCAATGACGCTGCGGAAGGCACCGATTCCGGCGCAGACGGCGATGATGATCGCTGCAAAGAAGATTATGATGAATAGCTGCAGAAGAAGGAGAGAGACCTTCCGGACGCGCTTTTCGGAGCGGGAGTTAAG
>JAEEGL013922163.1_pt1 | contig 19893 bp, 15 predicted proteins | sample 9134231 | NCBI WGS metagenome assembly JAEEGL01 (sample SAMN16246548, study PRJNA631951) | gut metagenome | biome: gut microbiome; feature: rumen; material: fiber-attached | host: Bos | place: Iran: Karaj | collected 2018-10 | reverse complement strand
TCTGCAATCGATTCAGCCTTCATTTCACAAATCAGGCCATTTTCTCCATCTCTGATCTGATTATAAACGACAGGGAAATTAGTGCTGATTACTGGTTTGTTCAGAATACGTGCTTCATTCAAGGTTAATCCAAAACCTTCAAACTTTGACGTTTGCACGTATATATCTGCCATCGCCATATAGGGGTAAGGATTGGGCGTCATGCCAACAAGGAAGATATGCTTTTCCAAGCCATATTCAAAAATCATTCGTTCAATTTCCGATTTCATTTCTCCATCTCCCACAAAAAGCCACTTAAAAGAGATGCCTTTCTTCCTAAGAATCTTAGCTGCTTCTACAGCCAAATCATATCCCTTAAGGGCTACAATACGTCCTACAGTTACAAGAATTAAGTCGTTTGAATCCTTTTGAACTTGAACTCTCTCATGTGACATCTTCTTGATAAGATCAACATTCAAAATATCAAAAACTGTATAGAGTTTTCTACCATCCACATAATTGGTATTTTTGAGCATCTCACATAGTCGATCTGATACAGGGACGACCCTATCCATTTTGTCATAAAAGAGACGATTGAATACCGTACGATATCCAGCCTTTTCTAAATCGGTATTTACCCACGCGATCTTATATAGAGCCTTGACTTTCTCAGACAAATAATAGGTGGGAAATCCTTGTTGATAAGCAATCCCGACATCGTATGTCTTATCGAGTTCTCGATATGCAGATGACATGACTTGCCATCTTAATTCAGCGCCATGCAGCTTGGGAAATATACGGCGTAAAATACGAAAGCCCAATAAACATATCTCACTCCATAGCCCTTTGGGACTGGGAAAATCTACAATATGAACATTGCCAGACACATAATCCTCAAAGACACCTCCCCTATTAACCATCATCAAGTCAATATCAATCTTAGAATAATCCAAAAGAGGCAACAAAGATATCAGGCTTTTCTCCGCCCCACCACATGTTAAGGAATCAATAAGAAACAGAACTCTCTTCATCCTTATTTTGAAAAAGACATTAAGAATTTAGCGAAATTATAAAATCCCCTATTTATCAAAAACAGAAGGATGGACTCCTTCCAGGAATATGGAGTATATTGAGAATATGATGCATTCGCTAATTTGTTAAGTGACAATTCATTGAGTATAGTTGTCGCATTTCTATCAAAGTCTAATCTCTTAAGGTACTTTCTGGCAACAGCATAATATTGGGGGAACATTATTCGATTTATAGTAACAGAAAAACCTGGATCGAAAATGTCAATAAACTTTTTATGAACTAAATTGTAATCCTCCACCATATTATCTCTAACCATTGAAACCAAACTATTACTATGGTATCTTTTATAGTAAACGTAACCGACACTTGAAATGATTCCAACACCAGAAGTATGTGACAGGTAATCTAAAACGAAATTGAAATCTTCCATTTGCATATCAATGAAGCGAAGATGGTACATATCAATAATAGATTTTTTGAAAATTTTATTCCAAAGTGCAAACATAAAACCATTGGGAAATAACTCTATAAACCTGCCCTGCTCACTTTTCCAATCTAAATAAATATAATTACCATAGGCTACACGATTATCTTTGTAAAACACTTCGTTAAAATATGATCTGATAGTGTAGCCTGAAACTACCATATCAAGACAAGGATTTTCAGATAGAACTTCCATATAATTATCTAAAAGATTATAATCCTCGACCTTGTCATCACTGTCAAAAAAAACAATATAATCTCCTTTAGCGCAATCCAATCCGATATTTCTGGCATTAGCAACGCCTTTGTTTACTAAATGAATAACAATAATATTAGACTCATAAATAGAAGCATACTCATCACATATTTGTCCTGAACCATCAGTAGATCCATCATCGACTAAAATAATTTCGTAATCATTGTTTTTTAATGTCAATACAGAATCTAATGTATCACGCAGGAAAGCAGAAGAATTATATACTGGAATTATTATTGAAATCATTTGAAATGCATTTTTCTATAGAAATAAAAATAGATTCTATATATGAAGAAAACAAATTTATTATCACGGATTGATTTTATAATATCATAATTTATTCTATAAAAATTATATAAAGGGTAAATATATGGATTTTCATGCATCAAAGATTCTCGTTCTGCATAAAATAAATGTTTATTAACAGAACTAATTCCTGTTACATCATAAACTGAGATCACCAATGGCAAATACGACAATGATGCCCTTCCAGATAATAAAGACTGAAACATGAAATACCAATCAGATACAATCCTTTTATCTTCTCTGTACATACCCCATCTTTCAAACGCTTTTCTCCGTATAAATGTGCTTTGATGAGGGAAAGCATACATCACCATGATATTAAGAACTTTCTCAGAAGAGAAGAGGTCTCCTTGTACTATACTTACCCCAATTTGATCAGAGTGATAAATATCTCCGACGTAAAAATCGACATCTTTTAAATAAGGACAAACATTTTCTAATACATTATTATTAAACAAATAATCACCAGAATTAAGGAATAGTAAATAATCGCCTACTGAGGCTTGAATGCCTTTATTCATTGCATGATAAACGCCTCTATCTGATTCGCTAACCCAGTATGTTATCAGAGAATCATTCTCTACTAAAAAATCCTTACTACCATCTTCTGAACCACCATCTATTATTATCCATTCATAATCACGATATGTTTGGCTAATTATACTCTTGGCTGTCTTTTTTAAACCATTTAAATTATTATAGTTAATAGTAATGATTGATAATTTCATACAGACACTATTTGGTATTTATATTCCCAATTAATAATCTGTTATTTGGTGCAATGATAAAGGGTTTATCTTAAACTTTTACACCTACAGAATTATTTTATTGTTAGTGACTTCAATTTGCAGTCACGAATCCTGCACACAAGTTAATAAATATTTACTATTTCTCTTTTGAATTGAAGCGATGATTTATAAGAGAGTTAACTCAACGATGGCAATTATCTCAATTTAAATAGTTTATTTAAAACAGAATGAATAAAGAAGTAACCACATGGAAACGGCAAATAAAAAGCAATTTTTACAAGATAATTCATTTTTAGAGAATAGTTAACTACGGTTTTTTTAAAACTTTCATTGAGTGTCTTGATTCTTATTTTTGCCAATTCTTTATTCTGTTTCCAAGCATCTGCATATAAGCGTTCTAAATTCCAACCGATAGATCTTAGAATAAACTTGTTAGAAATCTTACTGATACTATTAATGGATTTTTCATATAAGTTAAAACAATCGCATATCGCTAAAACCCTGTCATTAAAATGTTTAGAGATAACAATAGGATCCCAAGACTGACCAGGTCTCCCAATAAGATAATGATATAATACCATATCGTAAAAAGCAATCTTTTTGACGCCCAGAAAACCAGCAACAGAAAAAAGGGCATCATCATAACTAACTTTCTCTCTAAAATGCACATTATACATTCTAAAAAGATCAACAGAATAACTTACTTCATGAATACTGAATGCAAATCCAGCATTCTGTAATGATTCCAAAGGATAGTTATTGTCATACTTCACACCTTTGAACTCATGAAGAACACGCCTCTTTTCGCAGATATACTCTTCCATTCGCTTAGTGAACACAACATCTGCTCGTTCATCCTTCAAATTCATTAAATAAGATGAAAATTGATTATCAAACCAGTCATCACTATCTAAAAAATGTATATATTTTCCCTTTGCCTCGGAAATACCCACATTACAGCAGGAGCCATGTCCTCCGTTCTCTTTATCAATCACCCTAAAGGTATTGGGATAGTTCATTTCATACTTCCGTGCTATCACAATAGAATTGTCCTTGCTTCCATCAATAACTACAAGAACTTCTAAGATGTCCATAAGTTCTCTTGAAACAACTAAAGAGCCCAAACACTTATCAAGATACTCTTCGGTATTATAAACAGGAACTGTAACAGTTAAAACTTTATTCATAATCTTGTCCGTTGTCATAATATAAAAGGGGAAAATGTTCAGTAAATGCTTGTTTAAATTAATTAACAAAAGAGTAAATAATAGAATAAATCCATCGGTTCACATAGTTTCGATTGACAAGTCTAACTTTAAAACTGTTCCAACCGATTGATACTAAGTATCGTTTATCAATAGACAACAATTTATTAGCTAACATATTATAGTATTTCCAATCTCTTGAGTTATATGCTGGAGTTAGCCAAAATCCTATAACAGCTGCTTTTGATTGTTGAATCGTTGCTTTATACTGATCTCCCTTATCCTTAAAAAAATCCTCCACAATCTCTATTGTCCTTAAGTCTTGATTGACGAAATGAGGATTTAATTGCAGCTTCTTCCGATTCATATATGATTCTTCGTTCATACAATTATAATGATAAATGACATCATCTATCTTGGAAATCTTTTTTGCATAATAAACTAATTTAGGAAGAACCTGCATATCCTCGCCAACATTAACACCTTCCTCACATGCTATTTGATGTTCTTTATAAAGGGAAAGCCTGATAAGTCTTCTCCATATAACATGATCAAGAGTGGCCTTTAAAACGTTTAAGAGCATCTCCTCCTTATCTTTATAATCAGGCTCACGTATTAATTGTTGTCCTTCTTTAGTCTCCCTGAACGCACAACCAGACACGATATCTGCATTTGTCGCTTTCTGCTTATTAACCAACAATTCAACAGCATTCTTCTCCAAGTAATCATCAGAATCCACATGCATTAGAAATTCTGTTTGGCAACTATTTACTCCCGTATTTCTAGCTGCGGCTAATCCTCGGTTCTTTTCATGTGAGATGATTCTAATATGTTCTTTTCTATGAGGATATTCTTGTATGACGTTTTTTAATTTTTCTATACTATTATCTGGAGTACAGTCATCAACAAATATATATTCAATATCACGATATGTTTGTTCAAATAGAGAACGCGCACATCGTTCTAAATATTTTTCAACGTTATAAATAGGAACAAGGATTGTTATAAACATTATTCTCTATTTTTGATGCTGAGACATCTTTACAAATGAAGTGTCTAACTTATCAAGTAATTTATTTATTTGCATATCAATTAATCAGACCAACCCATTTGGCAAAGGTTTCACAAGCATGGCCCTTTTCACCTTCAATTAATTCGTTTCCTTTACTACCTTTAAAACCTAAAAGCTCTTTGTCATCAAATGATAAAGCCTTGATGAGTTCATCTTCATTGAAAGCGACATACCCTAAAGCATACTCATTAATATCGTGAGCCTCTTTCCGTTCTGTAGAAGTATATTCGTTATAATCACATACATAGTGAATGACTGGACGGTTCATAGTGGCAAAATCACAACAACAAGAAGAGTAGTCAGTAATCAATAAATCACTTGAAAGTAAAAGTTCCTGCGTGTCAATATCAAAAGTAGCTTTGTCTGATGGAAGCATATAGATATTTCCGTTCTGCCATTCCTTGATATTACTTTTTAGTAAAACAAGCGGATGTTGTTTTTCTATAAGAATAGCGTTTTTACTCTCAAGAATTGAGTTAATCATACTTATTTGAGCAGAAGACAGAAAAGAAAAAACGATTTCTTTTCCTTTTCTATAGGTTGGCATATAAAGATACCATTTCTTGTCAATAGGTAGTCCTATAGTCTGGGCAATATTATTCTTTACCCTATTAATTTCTTTCTGGTTGTTGGCATTGTTTATTAGATAATCAACTCTGGCTGTACCTGCTGCGATTGACATTTCTGGCTTAAATTGCCAGGGGACCTCAAATGGCATCAAAAAACGCATTTCTTCAAAAGAAAAAGAAGCCCAAGAATATAATGGAGTTGCTAAACTAAAATCACGAGATAAGAAATATTGTGCAAAACGTTTAAATGGATTAGAACTTAGTTCTGCATGATAGTCTCTGTGGCAAACTCCTTTAAATGCAGCGCCGTGCCAAAATGAGAGCTGTTTTATCCGGCCATAAGTGGGAAATTTGCCTGTTACATCGCATTCGACTCCAAGGTTGCTCACCAACCATCTTGCAGTAAGTAGATGCCATTTTGCTGAAGTACTTCCCTTTAATACAAACTGCACACCGTCAAATGCTTCAACTTTAGATTGGATACTTTTATTCCCTATCCAATAACACTTAAAACCTTTATTGAGTGATAAGATATATTTTAAAAAGTATTTGGGATTGTCAGAGAATTGGTTGCCGTACCATGCACCAAATAGTATTTTTTTATTATCCCGAGGAAAGAGAACAACAACGGGATACATTAATAAAAGATATAATATATGCCGAACTGTAAGTATATGGTATATATTCTTTTCTCCAATAATGTATTTTAAGAAATGTTTCATCATCAGTATATATTCATTGATAATCTCTTACAGGAATGGATAATAATGTTAATTATTTCCAACTATTAAATGTACTGTTATAAATGGTCTTATAATGGATAGTTGTAAAAATAAAATTCAACCATTTTCCAATAAAAGTTTTATTTCTAACACAAATTTTCTCCATTTTTTTTAGGAATTTCTTTTCTTTTTCCGATATTTTAGGCAAACGTTCAGACACACATCTGATAGTATCCAGTTTGTCACCCCAAATGAAATGACTTCTATACTGGTTAAAACGAGAAATTCTCGTCTTTCTTAACCCTGTAACACTCTCTTCTATTCTTCGATACTTCAAGATAGGAGTGTCAAAACAAGAAATTCCACCATTAAAACATGCGATAATGGCAAACCAAGTATCGTGATATTTCATTGACTTGGGTATTGGCAGCGCAAATTCAAGTAATTCTTTTTTTATCATCATTGCAGCCCCCTGATATGGATTCCTGAAAAGAAGAATAGACATTGCTTTGCCTAAATCAGTTTCTGGAACCGATGCAAACGCCACCTGTTCTCTCCAGGTCATACCCATACTTTCACCCTTACCGTTTACCAACAAAGAATTGCCGCATGAAAGAACTTTATTTTTCATGGCACCTAATAATAATTCAAGATGGTTAGGCATCCATATATCATCTTGATCGCTGAGCGCAATATATTCTCCCTTACAAAGTGCAACAGCTTTTTCGAAATTTCTCTTAAAACCGAGATTGCACTCATTCTCATAAACCCTTATCCTTTGGTCTTTAGAAGCATATTCTTTCAAAATTTCAAATGTTTCATCTTTAGAGCAGTCATCACAAATCACAAGTTCAAAATCTTGAATAGTTTGGTTCAAGATAGAGTCTATCTGCTCTTGTATATATTTGGCACCATTATAGGTGGCCATTGCGATGGATACCATAAATGAAAAAAATTATTTGTACTTGTCTGCAATTCTTTTCACTTCTTCAAGATAAGCTCTTCCCCATTTCATGTCTGGTTCAAGATGATTTCCTTCAGCCCATTCATTCCATGCATTAAGAAAAATTAAATTTTCATCTTGACTATACGGAGTGAACCGGCTAAACACGTCTTCCAACCAGCTGCCAAATAATTTTGGAGTGGAACCAATAAATGCCATAAAATGTTTGTTAGTGCGTCTAGGCGAATTATCCCAGTTTGGACAGACACAGGGAAAACATTTATAATTTGGAAGTGGAATGGTCTTCAACTTTTCTACATATTTCGAATAGCTATATATATTTGGTAGTTTATCTGCCCAATTCCTTATGAACTTCCTATTACGAAGCCATGGAATTCGCCAAGACCACTTTTTTAGCCTTTCATAATGTTTCTCTCTTTCGATATATTTATAAGCGTTAATTGGCTGAAAATCAAAAGACGCATCAAGTCCTAGTTGTAAAGCTTCCTCACCCCTTGGCGACGAGGGAAATTGTGCATTAATTAAATACAAATCCATGCCAAATTCTTCTTTGGCAATTTTTCTCCATGTATCAGTAGTTTTCTTAAAATCTGGGAATAACTCAATACGGTACACTGCAAACACAGGTTTCCCATCTATTCGAATATATCGCTTATCTGAAAAAACTTTGCAGCAAAGATATCGTATGTGATTCTTGTCGTCTTCATCATTATAGTCTTGTTTGATCAATACGTCCTTAAATCCGCCATCCCAGTTTCTTGCCCAATTTTCATTGGCCCAACATAGCATAAATGGGAAATCGGGTTCGCCCGATTGAATAATTTCATTTACAGGCCTTTCCATTAACTGCTTGCCATTAAACCAATAATGATAATAACAAAACCCATAAATTCCATATTCTTTTGCCATATCTGCTTGCATCTGCCTTGCCTCAGGAAGCCGCAAGTCGTAAAAGCCTGTGTCTGCAGGAAGGTGTGGCTGATAATGTCCTCTAAAACGAGGCTTTGCTTTGGTAACATTGGTCCACTCTGTGAATCCCTTTCCCCACCATTCGTCATTTTCCTTGAAAGGATGGAATTGTGGCAAATTGATAGCTATGATGCGATGTTTCATTAAAAGCAATATCCTAATATTGATTTAAAATAGATAATACTTGTTCTTGATAATATAATGCAGAAGGGTCTTTTATATCGTTGTTGTTATGACTATAAAACTCCTCCAAAGTCCTAATTGAGGATCCATCGCTTGTTCCCATCTGCCTTCTTATTATCCACTGCTCCTTACTTTTTGTGAAATAATGGTTGATGCGAAGACCTGTATAATCTGTTATCTCATTTCTCCATTTGGGAATACATTTGCCGTCTATGGAAATGCCGTAATTCCCTAATTTGTATACTGGATAATGGGTGTGGTTAAACTGAACGACCAAATCTGGCTTACAGATGGTCTTGATCACATTCACACCTTTTCCGCCAGGAGTCTTTGCACGCCAGACGAAGTTTTCTATGCATAAACCCTGAGGTTTTGTCACATGTCCTGATGAACCATACATCGCCCAATTGACACCTATTCCACCGGCATTTTTGTCTTGTGAAAATGCTTTCTTGATAACGGCTACGATATTATCATTATTGTTAACTGGGAAGAGATATTCATCACAGTCAATGAATGCCATGTATCTAAATTTGTAGGTATATCTCCTCAGGGCTTCATTATACGCGTTAAGATGCTGTGCCTTTCCATTGATGGCATGATACAATACATATCCTTGTTGTATGAAAGGGTCTATTATTTCTTTCATATTGTCCGTGCTGTCATTGTCAAATAAAATAATATTGTCAATGCCAACAGCTTTATGAAACGCTACCCATTCCTTGATATAATCTGATTCGTTTTTGGCAATGGCTACAATGGCCAATGATGCTTCTTTCGGATACAACTCACTAATGATACTTCTTAGTTTCCCAATAGTTAAAATTAATAGACGATATGAGAAAATGGACAGAATTTTTTGCATGATATCCATCACATTTTTTCCTTTATTATTTTGAGTCTTTAGAGGGTTAACTAATCATTTCTCTTCTTTCATGATCTCTAAATAGAAAGAATAAATTGCATCAATATTTTGCTCAGTTGAATATAATTGTTGGGCAACTTTTTGAGCTTGTGTTGCTTTTTCCAGGTATTCTTCATCACTTAATTGTTCTATGTCTTTCATGGCTTTTACTATACCATCATAATCGATAAATGAATAACCACCTGTTTTATCTAATATTTCTTTAGTACCTCCCGAATTCCTGCCAATGACTAAACAACCCGCAAATGCTGCTTCTGCAGTCATTCTGCCAAAGCCTTCGTTATAACTACCAACTATAAGAGCTTTGGCTTTCTTCATATACTCAAATGGATTATCTATATGGCCAAGGAAGACAATTGATTCCTCACACTTTCCTTCTTTAGCAATGCACATTAATTCTTCGATATAATGGGGAGAACCTTTCCCTGCAATAACAAGGGAATAATTAGGATATGTCTGGTGAAATAGTGAAAAAGCTCTCACAACATCACTCAATCCCTTTTCCTTGCTAATTCTACTTGCGCATAGAAAGAATTTTTCTTTTAGAATCATTAATGCCGTTTTTTCTTTTTCATATATTCCATTATAAATTGTTCTTCTTTTTGAGTATTTTTCTATTCTAAAATGTTTTCCAAGGGCATCAGTTATTGTTATCACAAATGAACGCTTGAGTATCCAACAATATAATAGCTTTGATGGTATTATTCTCCAGTTAAAATCCTTATCCTGGTATTCTCTTATATGAAACATGTGAGGAATATGATTCTTTTTTGCAACCCAAAAACCTTCATGAATGGTTCCAACATTGGTATGTATAATATCTGGTTTTTCCTTTCTTACTATTCTGTCCAATTCTTTGAAGCTAAGCCTTTTTCTTCTATATAGAAATACAAAAAAACGTAATTTGTTGAAAAAAGATAATTTATTGTATTGTTGATTGTCAATTGTAGATTGTATAATAGTTGATTTGTAATAAACGATATTTGTATTATTCAAGTGTTCTTGTAAAAGACAATCATTACTATTAGATGGAATGACAATTACTGGTTTAATACCTTTTTTTATAAGTCCTTTTATAGAGTTGATAAAAGAAATGGTAGCACCATGCATTTCGGTTGTGTGGAGAATATAAAGAACTCTCATTTTTTATTATCTAAGGAGTTTGAACGAAATGTATAAAATAATAACGCTTGGTTTACTACTTTCTCATTCCTTTTTATAATTCTTGCAAGATTACTAATCACGACACAATTATCTAGACCATCTTATAAATCAATTGTCCAAGATATTTTTCATCTTATTTTTGAATAAAATGTTTAGGCTTTTACCAACAAATTATTTCTTTTTGTAATACAAGGAATTAGAAGTAAGGAGGAATTTTTATAAATGTTTTAAACATTGAATATATTAGCATATATCATATTACTACCTTATATATACAAATGAAATTACAAGCTCCATATCTCTTTCCACATTTTTCTTGTTTCATTTTGAATCTGTGGTTTAATTTCTTGAAGAGATTTTCTTATTTCTAGATTCTTGTTTTCGTCCATTAGATTATTAACCATTTGGATTGCTATTTTGAAATTGTCCAAGGGCAGGACACAATCATGTTGTTTATAGTCATTGAACAGTTCTTCGTATTTATGGCTCCAACTTGTTGCTAAACAAGGGACACAAGTGTTTAGAGATGAAGCAACGCCATGAAAACGTGAGGAAATAACAAGATATGCTGATGATATCATACCTTTGACTTCCAATGCATTTAGTCCAGTAACCACTTCAATTTCTTTTCCGACTGTTGATTGTATCTGATATGCAAGATGCTCGTCTCCAGGTCCTTCGTGATTGAGCAGATAAATCGGCTTATTCTTTTTTTGTGCAGTTTTAATTATTAAATCAATAAGGGAAATGTAATCATCCATTTTCATAGTTCCCCTATCAACCATTCGGACATTGGGGATGATGCATATTCCATCTTTCATATTGTAATATTTTGCAGGAAACTCGCCATCAACTAAAGATGTAAAGTCTGTAAATATCTTAACTTTGTTCATATCGACGATTCCTGAGGAATTTATATAATTCCAAGAAACTTTTTCTCTCGGCAAAATAATGTCAGCATATTGATTAATGCTAGATAATAATTTAAGTGTATTTTCTTTGTTAATTGGCCCAAATGCTTGAGGCAAGAAGATTATTTTGGTACCAGCTGCTTTATTTCGTTTTAGAAGTAAATTCCATTTTTTTACCGTATAATCATTTAAATTCCATTGGTCTGAAACAAGAAAGCCACTAGCATTTATGAAATAATCAGCACCATGAACTGCATAAACATCATCAAGATGAACTTGATCGATATGGAGGCGCCGTGCTATACTTCTGATATGAAACCGTTCGTAGTGATGCTGAATTCTATTTATGGGTTTGTATCTTAAATCAAGGTTAGTTTGTATATAATCCAAACCTTGTCGAATAGAATTCTCATGTAAATAAACAATAGCATCAGGGAATCTTCTTTCAATTTCCTGCAAAATTGCATAGAGCATCAATTCGGCCCCTTTATTTTTGGTTTCTACTCCTGAAAGAGTTATCTTTATTCTGCCCATATTATATCATATAAATGAGGTTAAAACCTTTTTTTAATATTATAGGCTAAATTCCATATTCTATCTCCAACAATATCCTTAATTTCCATTTTTACTCTTTGTTTTGCGAATACTCGTTTCTGGTTTTTGGTAAACCTTGAACGAGGATTGAATCGAATCCTTCTCCCTGTTTCTAATTCATTGATGATATTCACTTCTTCCTTTGTCAGACAGAAATCAAAAATATCAATATTTTCCCGAATATGTTTTTCTTTTGAGGATGCAGGAATCGGAATGCATCGTGTGTCAATATTCCATCTCAAAATAATACTGTTAATGCTTTTACCATATTTATCGGCTAAATTCTTTAAGACAGGATGATTCTGAAGTTCTTTGTCCATCCGAGCTAAAGGTGAGTAGGACATAACCTGAATGTTGTTATCTTGGCACATTTTTACCAATTCTGGTTGTTGGAAAAGAGGATGATGTTCAAATTGATTGATTACAGGTTTTACTTTACAGATTTTTAGTAGTCTTTTTAAATAACCAACATCAAAATTACAAACCCCAATACCCTTAACCTTACCTTCTAAATAAAGGTTTTCCATCATTCTCCACTCCTTTTCCCAAAGATAGGGAAACGGCCAATGTAAAAGGTATAGGTCAACTCGACCCAATTTATTGAGTGTTTCATTAAAACAGCTTTCAAAATCGGCGGTCCTAACAGGCTGAGAGAATTTGCTAATAATTGTTATATCATTAGAATTTATCTTTAATAGACCTTTTCCTACATATTCCTCATTTAAATAGTTGTCAGAGGTGTCAAGCATACGATAACCAACATTGTATGCTATAGGTACATTGGTCATTAATTGTTCTTTTTGGGGAAAAGTTCCATAACCTATAATAGGTATGTTAAGTCCGTTGTTTAATTCTATGTATTCCATTTATGAAAATATTTGTCAGTAAGAATTTTGAATGTTGTTTCAGGAACATATTCTTTTATGGCATCAAAATCACCTTCTTTCATTAAACGCCTGACCTCTGTTGCATTGATAACCCGTTCTTCATCTATCGAAAAACGTGGAATCTCATAGAATTCCATTCCAAATTGCGGAAGTAAACTACGCATATTAAGATTGTAGTTCGCTGTTACAGGGTCAAATGGTTCTTGTCCAGCAAAACGCTTTTTTATATTAAGTTTGGGTGCTATATACTTGCAAAATATTTCAATGTCCATAGATACATCAAAGTTCTTTTCTTTGACATAATCTTTCATGAAATACTCTGGAAAGGTTATTGCTGATATTATGAACTTCCCACTTGGAATCACAACTACGTTTTTTAAACCGGAAGTACCTTGCTTAACCATCTCAAGACGATCTTCAAATTTGAAGAATGACTTGTCTTCCTCTACTACAAAAACATATAGCCGATCAACTTGACTTGCACTTTTTTCAATTAAAAAGCGGTGTCCTTTTGTAAATGGGTTGCAATTCATAACGATAGATCCGCAAACCATATCTTTTGAAGTAAGGGGATAATTTTTTAAAATATAATCAGTGTATTTCTCAATTTCTTTATAGAAATCAGGATTGAGGTGGCTTTTAAGATATTCTTTAAGATAGGTAGGGCGAATATTCATGTAATCCTTGATTTCGACAGGACGGCATTTGAAGTTGTGAGATAATAAGTCATCAACAATAAGATTTGCCGCTATTGAATACCCAATATGGTTCATGTGTCCAGGCTTATCATAAAAACACCATTTTGCATCTTCCCTTTTATGCCAATCATGGGTAATATCATGATACCACACACCAGCCTTTTCCCATTGCTTTTGTATGTGTTTATCTAAATGCATTCGATAGAAAAGAACGATGTCACCTTCTTTCATCCCAATGGAATCATTAAGGAAATTATGGTCAATATATTCATCTGAGCCCCCCCACAGACCATGATTAATAACTAAAATGTCTTTGACACCTTTCTTTTTTAGCTCTAACTGAATCAAACTTGCAAGAGTATATTTGTCTTCTACAGCATATCCAAAAGCCCCACAGCGTCCATATATATGGATTGTCCGCATGCTTTGATTTGGCTGATAACATGTAATTCTTTTGCCTTGAATTATATTGATATATTCAGAAGAGCAATCTTCATGACAATAATTATCTCCCTTTTTTATGACTTGGGGAATCTTTCCAATCTTATTGACATATTCTTTGCTATACAAGTCAGAAAAAAGTTCTTTGAATTCATCCTCGTACTTATCAATATTCTTATACATTTTAGGAAAACTAAGTCCCAATTCCATTCTTCGTTGTGCTGACGTAGAATATGCAAATCCCTTTTCTTCTTTGCCGACTCGATTATAGAAATATACGGGAATTTCCTTTTGAGCAAGAAGTAAAAGCGCATCTATTAATGCTGTATTCCTTTCTGCTATGGGAAAGTTGGTTTGTGGAATACATGTTTTTATCTTCATTCTATGAGCTACTTCTCTTACAATACTATTGGCAGAAGCTAGTACTTTATTTTTTCCATAGCACAATGGTATCTTAAACAATTCTGAGATTTTTTCAACAAAAGTAATCTTTTGATTAAAAAAGGAATAATAAGATGTTATAGCTTTACGTTGTAAATCGCTTGTTATTGGTATTTGATGATTGACTATACGTGTAACATAGTCTTTAATCTTTTCTATTTTATTTTCTTTCTTAAGAATATACTTTTCTGTAGCCTTACCATATCCGTTTTTGTTGAAAAATATGAAGAAATCAGAACGACATGGATTCTCATAAGGACAATTATTTAAATGGTGACAGCTTGATAAAGCTAATTCCTTGCTTGTCTTTTCTGTACTCATGTATTCTTTTGATTTTTCAAGCAAGGATGCGCCTTTTTTGCTATTTACTGTTATAAGAGAAACACCTAAGTTCTTATTGTTGTCAAAGAGTTTTCCTTCATATTTCCAAAAATCAGCTAGGGTTAGATCGGATAACCTTGGTAATGCTGCGAATCTGCAAATTCCACATGACGGACGATAAAAAAGCCCTGATAAATATCCTGCATGAAAAGGATGCTTCGTGCTTTTTTCTTTTTCTATGGAACCATCATCATAGGTAATTTTGTATTGGTTGTTTTGCCATCCTCCAGATTTGTCTCTGAAAACTAAATCGACAATTCGTTTTCCCTCTTTCTTTTCTTTTTCTTCACGATACTGACGCCATACCTTTTGTGAAGGTACTCCGTGGCATACAACATCACATGTATATAAATTATTGTATGGCTTACAAAGGAATGATAATAGACCTGCTATTTGGCATCCTGTCCCACAATAAAGTACGACTTTTCCTTCTTCAAGGTCCTTTTTTACTTCGACAAAAGTGTTTCTTGTATTACTCTGAAGATATTTTGAACGCCTTAGCTTTTTTGCTTTAGTAATATTATCAGCTCTAACGTGTTCAATGATATCTACATTCTTTTGTTCTGCACCATATATGATTCCACCCTCTGCAAGTATGGTTTTGACAAGGGCCCAAGCAGCACCTCCAGATGATACTTCGAATAGTTCTTCCTTATTATTGAGTTGTCCAGCATAAAATACAGGGTATGTAGAATCTGTATTATCGCTTTTTTGAGATGTCTTGTTTTGAAACGGACAAACCTTTTCACAAAATCCACAATTTATACAGTTGGATTTATTCACATGAGGATAGATGAAGCCCTCTTCATCTTCTTGAAGAGAAATGGCATCCTTTGGGCATATGTTGACACATGCCCCACAACCTGAGCATTTTCTTGGATTATTAATCGCTATCATTGGTTGCAATTTTTAATTAACTATGAATTAAAGCACCAATTATGATTACAAAGAACCACTTTGCCCAAAATATGTGAAGGTACTGAGCGTCCACATGTAAAAAAATCATCATCGACAACGTTCATAATGGCTGCTGAATCAAGATGGTCTGCATCTTGACCCTTTTCTTTAATATCAAGTGCAATTTTATACTCTCCGGCAGTTAATGGTAACCTATCTATCACTAAATCAGCAAATCTATCCTCTTTTTTAAATGTAACAATTTCATTTGTTAAATCGGAAGGAAAGGTAAGCATCAGATTATCATATATATTGCGTATGCCCAATGAAATTCTGCCAGTAGTTTGGGATACATTCATATCATAAAAAATACGAATCTTCACATATTGGCCACAATGTGGCTCAATTTCTTTGTCCTCTCTATTAAGAAACTGTATATTTGTAAAATGTATGTTCTGTGTTAATCCTTTTCTTCTTGGTAATTTATCAATTGGAATATCTGTTGATTCTGGAAGATTCATCTGCATGTATTTTTCTATTGCCTGTTCTGTATCTCCTTCATAATAAACACTTCCGTTATTAAGGATGATGCAATGTTTACAAAGTCTTCTTATAGATGCCATATTGTGGCTTACAAAGAGAACTGTGCGACTGCCTCCTTGAGAAATATCCTGCATCTTACCAATGGCTTTTCTCTGAAACTCTGCATCACCCACAGCCAAAACCTCATCTACCACCAATATTTCCGGCTCCAAATAAGCGGCTACCGCAAACCCTAAGCGGACCGTCATACCGCTAGAATAACGCTTGACAGGAGTATCCAAATATCGCTCAACACCTGCAAAATCTACAATCTCATCCAATTTACGAGTGATCTCGGCACGAGTCATACCCATAATGCTGCCGTTCATATAGATGTTTTCTCTGCCAGTCATTTCGGGATGGAATCCAGTACCGACTTCCAACAACGAGCCGATTCGGCCTTTAGCTCGTATTGTCCCTGTCGTCGGAGATGTAATTCTGGATAAAAGTTTCAACAAGGTTGACTTTCCTGCTCCATTCTTGCCAATTATACCTACCACATCTCCTTGCTCGACATCAAAGGAGATATCTTTCAATGCCCAGACAAAATCTGAGGAACCTTTTTTCGAACGCTCATTGGTTTCTCCAATCTTCAAATAAGGATCTTCCTGACCCAGGACGCTGGTTTTCCACCAGCGATTCAAATCATGGGACAATGTTCCGGTTCCAACAACGCCCAGATGATATAACTTGCCAACGTGGTCAAATTGTATGGCTATATTGCTCATAATAATAATCTTAGAATTACCTAAACGTTTAATAATTTTACATCAAATATCATGAATTAGCGTAATTATCTTGATTTTTTCGGAACAGACAGTCCTTTGCGGAATGTGTCGAACTTCTTTCGGGTCTCCTCGCTTTCATTATCGCATGTGGAATACACAATCTGAAAAAGAAATAATCTATCTCAATCTACAGCATGACCAATCTGCGCCAGAAATGGTTATGCTCCAATCGCGCCATAACCAATCTGCGCCAAGAATGGTTATGCTCCAAATAGCTTCATGACCAATCTGCGCCAAAAACGGTTATGCTCCAATCGCGCCATGACCAATCTGCGACAGGAATGGTTATGCTCCAATCGCGCCATGACCAATCTGTGCCAAAAATGGTTATGCTCCAATCGCGCCATAACCAATCTGCGCCAGGAATGGTTATGCTCCAAATAGCTTCATGACCAATCTGTGCCAGGAATGGTTATGCTCCAATCGCGCCATAACCAATCTGCGCCAAAAATGGTTATGCTCCAAATAGCTTCATGACCAATCTGTGCCAAAAATGGTTATGCTCCAATCGCGCCGTGACCAATCTGTGCCAGGAATGGTTATGCCTCGTTATTAGAAAGGAGCTCCGCCATTCTTAAAACAAGTTTATACAGTGTCCATGAAATTCCGCTCAACGCGATTGAAAATAAGCACGGCAAAGAACAATGTGACGCACATGAAAACTGTGCTATACAACAGGCCTCCCCAATCGAGTGAACCACAACCCATGCAACTAAACTTGAAAGCTTCGAAGATGGGAGTAAGCGGATTGAGAGCTATCAAATCCTTATATTTTCCAGGAGCAGCACTCAGAGGATAAATGACAGGGGTTGCATACATGAAGAGCGAAATACCAAATGAAACAAACTGCTTCAAATCGCGGTACTTTGTAGTCAAAGATGTTATGATTAATCCCCATGACATACCATGGAAAGCTATCAAAAAAATCAAAAAGGGGAAAAGGATAATCGACCAGTTTACAGTGAGCGGAACATCAGTGAAATAATAATATAGATAGACGATAATAAACAAACCGAGTTGAATCATCATTTTTATTAAATTAGAGATGATTCCTGATAACGGAACAACTAATCGAGGGAAATATACTTTTCCAAAAATACTTGCATTGCCAGCAAAGACATTTGAAGAAACATTGAAACAAGCTGTAAAGTAGTTCCAAAGCATGATGCCAGACAAGTAGAAAAGCGGTTGTGGGGCCCCATCTGTAGAAATGCCTGCCAATCCACCAAACACGAACATATACATAATAGTTGTGAAAAGTGGTTGGATGACGAACCAGAGCGGGCCGAGAATAGTTTGCTTATAGATTGTAATAATGTCTCGTTTGACATACATATAAATCAAGTCGCGATACCGCCAAATTCCCTTGATATCAATGTCAAGCCACTTTTTTCGAGGTTGAATTACTATCGTCCAATCGTTTGTTTGTTCCATTTAGTATTTATTACTTTGACTTTGAATGATTTAATATTATTTATAATTATGATAGTTGAGTAATGACTCAAAACCAATCTTTATAAAATGTGAGAAAAGAGCAATAACAAGAATAATTATACAAGAAATCATTATGGAAGATGGCATCCCCAATGATTCACATACTTCATATTTCCGGAGTAAGAAAATGACTAATACATGAAACAAATAGACACCCATCGTATTACTGCCTATAAAACTAATCGAATCTCGAATAAGGCAGTTTGACGAATTTGTATCCTTTAACAATAAAAACAACCCAGTAGAAAGAGCTATAGCCCCTATAGTGGGGAAAGATCCGTTAACACCATCATAGACCATCTGATAATAATTACTTAAGGACACCACTTCGAAATTGATCAGCATCACTCCAGCGGTAATGGCGAGAAGCGAGAAACATCGTGTAATAGTCTTATGCTTTAGATGATAGCCAAGATAAAAATATACCAACGCATAGAATGTGTAAAAGCCATCGTGCCCAAAAGAAAGAAAATTGAAACCTGGCTTAAAAAACACGACACAATCAACCAATAGATTGGAAAGAAATGGATAGATGATAAGTATCAATAAAACGAAATGTCGCAACCATTTCCATTTATTCAAGAAATAACTAACCCCATATACCATTCCCAAAGTTCCTAAGAACCAGAAATGCACCATTTCGTCACCTATGGAGAAGCATTTTTCTAATAGAATACGCTGTAGAACTACCTTGCCAAACAAAAAAAGCAAAACCATCTTAATGGCTTTCAGGATGGAATCCTTCAGATTCAGTTGCTTTGGCAATATCAATGCTCCATGAACCATCAAAAACAAAGGAACACTCGCGGCACAAATAGACAAAACGAACTGATTGAAGTTTGGTAAGAAGTATTGGCCTGGCTCTATTGTTCCTATTTCTATCCCTCCCAGATGATAGAATACAATCATGAATATGGCAATCGTCTTGATCAAATCATATCCAAAGATACGATTTTGGCTATTCAGCATAACTAAGATTGTATTTCCCCATCACCGCACGAAGTTGGTTGTCGTTTAATGTATTCGTAGTTCTGCTATTGATGCGCCACAACGCAGAATCTTGAACTGATTCGTTAATTAATAATGGGAAACGGGAATAATGATGATTCGCAGGAACAACAGAAGTCCTGGACAACAAGGCCATACAATTAAACCAAACATCATCAGCTGTAGGACAAATCTTTGTAAACACGGATTGATC
>JAEEGL013697332.1_pt1 | contig 19893 bp, 17 predicted proteins | sample 9134231 | NCBI WGS metagenome assembly JAEEGL01 (sample SAMN16246548, study PRJNA631951) | gut metagenome | biome: gut microbiome; feature: rumen; material: fiber-attached | host: Bos | place: Iran: Karaj | collected 2018-10 | reverse complement strand
GTCGTAGTTGTTGACCAGCTCCGCCTTGTTAGGCGCGTCGGACTCAAAGTCCAGGAAGCGGGACAACTGCGCCTTGAGGCACTCCACGTTGTGACGGAGCGTCTCTTCGTCGAGCAGGTTGCGTTCCGCCGATTTCATCGACGGGTCGCCAATCATGCCGGTGGCGCCGCCCACGAGGGCGAACGGCTTGTGTCCGCAGTTCTGGAAATGCTTGAGGATCATCACGCTCACCAGGTGTCCGATATGCAGCGAGTCGGCCGTCGGGTCGATGCCCACATAGGCTGCCTGCGGACCCTCCATCAGTTTCTCTTCCGTACCAGGCATGATGTCCTGGATCATTCCCCGCCATTTCAGTTCTTCTACAAAATTCTTCATCTTCTGCGTGTTTCTTTTAATTGCTAACCCACTACCCATACCATCACGTGGTTCTCAATCACCTCATAGCTGAGTTCGAACTCCATCTCGGTGCCGTCCTTGTGGTAGAAAGTCGCCTCGATCTCACCTTCGTCGCGCGGCGTGAAGCGCTCCACCTCGATCTGCTCGGCGAAATCGACGCCAGAGACGGACATCCGCTTGTAGATGGCTTCCTTGGCGCACCAGTAGATGGCCAGCTGCAGCGTCTTCCGCTTGTCGTCCTCGAGGTCCTCGAGTTCGTCTTCGCTGAGGGCTTTCTTCTCCACGGCTGAAAAGTCGCGGTCGAGGCACTCGATGTCGATGCCCAGGTCCTCGTCGGGGTGCAGCAGGATGGCGACAAACCGGTTGGTGTGGGAGATGCTGATCTCCATCGCCGTATTCTGGAGGTACGGCTTTCCGTTGTCGTGGTGGCCCAGATAGAGCTTCTCGGGGAAAATCTCGTTCAGCAACGCGCGCGTAGCCAGTTTCTCCTTGCGGCGGGCTTCGCTGCGCGTGTACTGGAGTTCCTCGAGCTCATTGTCGGGGACGGCCGTGTTGGCCATCAGCTCTTCTTCGGTCTCCGTGATTTCCCAGACATAGATCCGGGCGTCATCTTCGAGTTCTTTCTTCAGGTATAGTGCCATAGTGGTTGGGAATACACCACATGGCCGGGGACCCGAAAGATGGGGTCCCGTCGCTTGTATTCAGACTACTCGGAGGTTCCACAGTGGTGTATTGAATTGGTTACTTTTGTTGAGATATCAGGATTCGAACCTGAACAAACAGAACCAAAATCTGTTGTGCTACCATTACACCATATCTCATAGCGGCTGATGCCGCCCGTTAAGGCGTAGCCCCTGACCACTTGAGGTCAGTGGGACAAAGTGCAAAGGTATATATTTTTTTTGATTAGCGCTGGTTTTTGAAGAAATACCCTTCGAAGGAGGGGTCTCAAGTTTTTCGCCAAACCAGCGTCGGCCGTTGTGCCTTGGAGGACTCTCTCCGTGACCTGTGCCGACGCTAAAGCCCGAAATCAGGCTCTGGCGTCGACGCATCTGCTCTAGAAACTTCTAGAAGCCTATCGTCCGACGCCGGTTTGGCGAAAAGTTGGACTTACGGGACATAACTTCGGATTTCGGACTCCGGGAGTCGGACACAGGTCGCGATTTGTCGGAAAGTCATCTGGTATTTGCTCCGCAGGGTCTGGGCGAGGCGAATGCGCTGCTCAGAAGAGAGTTTGCGCGGGTCGCGTGTGCCGAAGATGATCTTGCACTCCGTGCCGCACACGTCGCGGGCCTCACTATCTTCCAACAGGATGCCCCGCGCCTTGGCCATTCGGAGCAAGATTTCTTCCTCTTTCTTCCGATTATTACTAAAGAAAACCCTGAAACAGTTGTGTGTCTGATAGATGGATTCGAAGCGGGCGACATCGACATAATTGGTCGGAAGGACGATTTCGTTGCAGACCAGCCAGTCATCGGGCAGCGTCATTGAGCGTGAATGAACCATTTCCCGGCGTGCTTGAACGGTCAGATCCCCGAATCGAACCGGGCTGTAGAGGTTCCCCTGTTCGTCGAAAAGCCATACTGGTGTATAATACCCGGTTCTGAAATACAGCGAACCGGTACCCCAGAGATAGTCATACGGCATGACCCGCTTGCCATCCTTCGTCGGCTGGATGATTGTATATACCGCAACGTTGCGCAGATAGCCCGCATCGTCACCGATGGGGTATTGTTCGCAATGCAACACGAGTTTTGGCCCGTCCTTGCGCGTTTTGGCCGCATAACGTTGATACAAGTCCTCGAACAACGCCTTGAACCGGCTGCATTCTTCGATGGTGCCATACACGAGGAAGTGCGGGTGCGTATCCTCAAAAGAAAAAGCAACGATACAAACATGGGTGTTGGCCGCACAAAGGGCCACAATGTTCATGGCGGCCAGGAAGTCCTTCCTGCCGGTAATGAAATGACGCGCATCCTCTCCGTCTGCGCAGATGTGAAAGTATTGTTTATTCATCATGAATCTCCCGCTTCATGCTCCCGCCACCGACATGATGACCGCAGATGATACGTTTGACGGTAAAGATAGGCAGGAATCGGATGCGCGCCAAATACTTTTTCTGATATTTGTGATAATTTTTCCAACCTTTCGACGAGGTTTTGCGTTATAGCATTGTAACCGCCCCGGAAAGGGCGAATGTCGAACCTTAAAAAAGAAAGAAAAAATGGATGCTATTACGATGATTGTTCTCTGCATGGGCATTTGCGTAGCCCTTCCCGTGTTGGTTGTCTGGATTATCGGCCGCGTACGGCAGAACGATACGAACCGCAGGGCGGAAGTGATGCTGAAGGCCATCGAAAACGGACAGAGCATTGATCCTGAACTCTTTGCTACTCCCAGGAAGAAACAGACCATCAAGCAGGATCTGCTTGACAAGTTCTCCGGTGCCTGCATTACCACGCTGATGGGCACGGCTTTCCTGGTTGCAGGTCTTCTCTATGTTTCTCATCCTGCCTGGCGGGCGTTCCTTACCCCGAGTATGATGATCATTGCCGGCGTCATTATGCTGGCTGTCGGCATCGGACTCTTCGTCTCCTTCTATTATGGCAAGAAGATGTTGGCCAGAGAAATCGAAGCCGAAGAAAGAAAACTGACGGAAGAGAGCAAATAATCCATGACCCGGGAGCGTTTCATCTCCGAAGTAAGGGCGTGTCAGGGACGGCTGCGGCGGTTCCTGACCTCGCTGTGCGGAGACCCCGCCCTGGCCGACGACCTCGCCCAGGAGGCGTTGGTACGGGCCTACGTCAATTCGGGGCGCTTCATCGGGAATTTCAAAGCCTGGGTCTTCCGGATCGGTTACAATTGCTTCATCGACAACCTGCGGCGGGTTCACGAGCCTTCCACCACCATGGATTCCCCGGAGGTGATGCACGTGGCCGCCCCCACCTCTTCGGACGAGGCTTTCCGTCACGAAGAGCTGCAGCGGGCGCTGGTGCTGATTCCCGAAAAGGAACGCACCGCCATCGTCCTGCACTACTTTGAAGACCTTCCCATCAAAGAAATAGCATCCATTATGCAGATATCGTCGGGGACGGTCAAGTATTACCTTTCGGTGGGTCGGGACCACCTCAAACAGCACATCCGCTTATGAAAGACATCGAACAGTTTTTACGCGAAAACGCTCCGGAGATGCCGGACGAAGGGCAGTTCATGATTGAGACGAACGCCCGTCTGAACGACGTGGAGGGTATCAAGAAGACGGTGGACGGCGAGCGCCGCCGCGGACGGGTTGCGCTGATCATCGCGCTGGTGACGGGCCTCGTTATCGGATGCATGCTGACGCTTTTTGTGCTGTTCTTCCCCGTCGAATCCCTTCAGGCGGACAGCTCCGCCTTCCTCAAAGCCTTTGAATCGCTGCAGAGCAATAAAGAAATCCTGTTCGGCGTCATCGCGATCCTCGCCATCGCCCTGGGCGTGGTCTTTCTGCCAAACCGCCGTCGGGCAATCTGACCGGAAAGTGCGGCAGAGCGACGAAAGGGATCAGCGCTGGGTCTTGAAGAAATCGGTCATCAGCTTGGCGCAGGCGGGGGCGAGGAGGCCGGAGGTGACTTCGGTGCGGGGGTGGAGGAGCGAGGGAGTGAAGAGGGAGTAGCCGCGTTTGGGGTCGGGAGCACCGTAGACCAGGCGGCCGAGCTGGGCCCAGGCGAGGGCCGCGGCGCACATCGGGCAGGGTTCCACCGTGACATACAACGTACAGTCGTTCAAATACTTGCCGCCAAGATATTCGGCCGCCATGCCGATGAGTTGCATCTCGGCGTGCGCCGTCACGTCCGTGAGGCGCTCCGTGAGGTTGTGCGCCCGGGCGATGATGCGCCCGCCGCACACCACCACGCCGCCGATGGGCACCTCCCTTTCCGCGGCGGCCGCCTGCGCTTCGCGCAGCGCTTCCTGCATATATTGTTCGTCCGTCATCTCAGCGGCACAGTTTTTTCATCCTTGGCGATTTTTCGTACAAATATAATAAATTTGCACCTTCAATTATATTGATGGTCAAGAAGCTTCTCATCCTCCTCGCGTTCATGGTGCTGGCTGTTTTCCCGGCCCGTGCCCAGTACGTCCAGTTCGGCGGCGCACCCACCACGACGCAATGGAGCCGCATCCGCAGTGAGCACTTCGACATCATCTTCCCCCGTGAAATCGATTCGCTGGCCCGGGAATACCTGTTCCAGTTTGAACGCACACGGGAAGCCACGCTGACCGGCCTGCACATCGAGCCTCCCCGGATGCCGATGGTGCTGCAGCCCTACACGATGAACAGCAACGGCAGCGTGTCGTGGGCACCCCGCCATATCGAACTCTACACCACGCCGCCCGGGAATATCCTCTACCCGCAGGACTGGATCACCCAGCTGGCCGTCCACGAAGGACGTCATGTGGGCCAGTTCACCCACTACACGCGCGGCGCGCTGTTCGCGTTCCAGATTCTGGCCGGTGAACAGGGCTACGCCATCGCCTTCCCTTCCACCACCCAGATGGAAGGCGACGCCGTGGTGCACGAAACCGACGCCACCGGCTCCGGCCGCGGCCGCGACCCGGAATTCCTGAAATACTACCGCGCCGCCTTCCTCGCCGGCGACATCCGCTCGTACGATGCCTGGCGCTATGGCTCCTACCGCAATTACACCCCCAACAAATATGCCTTCGGCTACCTGATCGCCAGCAATATGCGTGACCGCTCGGGCAACTACTACGCGGCCGGCGACCTGCTGGGAGAGAAGGTCCACAGCTGGTGGCGCGTGTTCAGCCAGTCGCACCGCAGCTACATCAAGGCCTCGGGCACCACGGCCCGCAAGAACTGGCGCGAAGCGGTGGCCAACAACAACGCCACCTGGAAGTGGGAGTATCTGCTCCGCGCACCTTATTCCGCTCCGGACCCGGTGCTTTCCGTCCGCAGCAAATACTACACGGAAATCAACGACCCGCTTCCCTTCGCACGCGGCACCTACGCCACGATGTCGGGCCTGCCCTACGATCGGCGCCTGGTCCGCATCGACTCGCTGGGCAAACCGCACTACGTCCGTGCGTTCGCGGCCAACACCAGCGCCCTGGTGAAGGACGGCGACTCCTTCGTTTTCTCCGAAGTCATTCCCGACCCGCGCTGGGAACGGCGCAGCTGGTCGATCCTGCGCCGCTACGATACGCGCACCGGCAGGATGACCTCGCTCACCCGCCGGACGCGCTACGTCAATCCCTCGGTCGCTCCAGACGGAACCATCCTGGCGGCGGAATATCCGGTTGAAGGCGGTTCCTACGTGGTGGTCCTCGACCCTGACGGCGAACTGCTCCAGCGCATTCCCGCGCCGGAGAACGGCCAGATCGTGAACGTGGTGCAAGCCGGCCACGCCCGCTATGCCACCGTCGTCACGACGCAGGGCGAAGGTATTTACCGGTATGCCGACAACGCGTGGTCCTGCGTGCTTGAACCCCAGAAACGGGCCATCCGTGACCTGGGTACCACTGGCGATGACCGCCTCTACTTCGTTTCCGACCTCGACGGACTGAGCAACATTTACGGCTTCGATGCGGCCACGGGCGACCTGCAGCGCTGGGTCAACGCCCCGCACAGCGCAGCCCGTCCCTACTACGACGTTGCCGCCGGCAACCTCTACTACGCCAACTACGACCATATGGGCTACATGCCCGTCCGCCTGTCCAGCACCTACTTCGACCACAAGCCCGCCTCGTTCGACGAGCCTTACGCCTTCCAGCTGGCCGACCGCAACGCCCGCCAGATGGAGGAGGTGGTCAGCCCGCGCTCCGAAGCGGAAGACGAACAGTTGCGCAGCCAAATCGATTCCCTCCAGACCCGTCATTTCAGCAAAATCCTCCACGGTTTCCGCGTCCACTCCTGGGCCCCGTTCTACGCCAATGTCGACCGTCTGATCAACGACCTGGGCAGCCTCAACCTCAACAACATCACCCAGTTCGTCGCCCCGGGCGTGACCGTGCTTTCGCAGAACGACCTCGGCACGGTGGTCGCCACGGCCGGCTACTCCTATTTCAAGAAACACCACGGCGCCCACGCCTTCCTGCGATATTCCGGGCTGTACCCCGTGTTCCAGGTGGCCTTCGACTTCAACGAACGCGACCGCATCCACCAGGACATCCACTTCCAGCCTGACGGCTCCGCGAGGATGAGCCTCGATACGATTGCCAAGCCTTCCATCCACCTCAACGCCCAGATGTACATTCCGCTGGCCTTCTCGCGGGGCGGCTGGACCACGACGGTCACGCCGCGGCTGGGCTATGTGATGACCAACGACTCCTTCCGCATCGACCCCGCCGGGACCCAGCCGCTGGAGGAGCATTCTTTGACCCACGTGATCACCAGCAACCTGCTGATTGACACCCGTGTGGCCCGTGCCACCTCGCGCCTGACGCCGCGCCTGGGCTTCGGCCTGGAACTCAGTGGGGAACACCGCATCGGCGAAGAGCGGGCCCACAAACCCGTGGTTGCCCTGCGTGCCTACACCTACCTGCCGGGCTTCCGGGCGGAAGACGGCATCAAACTCTCGTACTTCCGCCAGTACCAGCCGCAGGACGGCCTGCTCTACAGCCCCGACTACAATCTGGTGCGCCGGCCATACGGTTACGACAACCTGATCCTGATGGACTACCACCGCCTGCTGGCCGAATATGCGCTGCCGCTGTATGCCGGCGATGTGAACGGCGGTTTCTTCTTCTACCTGAAGCGGATCATCCTCGTCCCGTTCGTCGACATGGCGCGCGACCTCCATTCGCCGATGATGGAGGGCAACCAGATGACCGACTTCGCGCCGCGGAACTTCCTGTCGTACGGCACCCGCCTGCTGTTCAATACCTACCTGTTCCGCATCGGCACGGAGTTCAAGATCGGCATCCAGTATACACGGACTTACGATTCCGACAAGTGGGGTTCCATCCGCTTCGTCCTCAACACCGGTCTCTAAACCATGGCTCAGACCCGCATCCTCAACTGGTTCGACTGGTTCCTGATCCTGGGAACCACGGTCGTCAGCATCGCCTCCTCGCTGCTCGGCGAGGGCTGGGACACGCTCGGCTTCATCGTGGCCGTCACGGGCATCATCAACCTGGTGCTGTGTGCCAAGGGCAACATCTGGAACTACCTGTTCGGCATCATCTACAATGCCATCTACGTCTATATCGCCTGGAAATCCAGGCTCTACGCCGACTCGGCCATCTACCTGCTCTACTATCTTCCGATGCAGTTCCTCGGCTGGGCGCACTGGAAGAAGAACCAGAACCAGGAAGACGGCGCGGTGAACGCCCGGCACCTCGACCGGAAAACGGCGCTCGTGCTCCTAGCCATTGCCGCAGTGCTGATCCCGCTCTTCGCGTGGGTCCTCTCGCGCCCGTTCATCGCCGACTCGCAGCCCTGGCTCGACTCCGTGACCACGGTGGTTTCGATCCTGGCGATGTATATGATGGTCAAGGCCATCGCGGAGCAATGGTATATCTGGATCGTGCTCGACGGCGTGCAAGTTGTCAAGTGGGCCGTTGCCACGGCCAACGGCGAGGAACACGCAGCCTTGATGCTCGTGATGTTCGCCTTCTTCCTGGCCAACGCCGTTTACGGCCTTATTCAATGGAACGGATTAGCGAAGCGAGCTTCGGACCAACCACAGCCGTAAGTTCTTCCAGCGAAGCTTCCTTGATTTTCTTCAGGCTCTTGAATTGACGGAGCAGCTTCTGCTCGGTCTTTTCGCCCACGCCCGGAATTGAGCGCAAAGCACTGACCGTCTGCTCTTTGCTGCGACGGTTGCGGTGGTGCGTGATGCCAAAGCGGTGGGCTTCGTCGCGGATTTGCATCAGCACGCGGAGCGAGCTGGAGTTGCGGTCGAGGAAGAGCGGCAGCGGGTCGCCCGGCACGATGACCTCCTCCATCCGTTTGGCCAGGCCCACGATGTACACCTGGTCGGCGATGCCCAGCTCCATCAGGGCTTCGAGAGCAAAGCCCAGCTGGCCGCGGCCGCCGTCGATGACGATCAACTGCGGCAGGTCCTCGCCCTCGGCCATCATCCGCGAATAGCGGCGGTTAACCACTTCCTTCATCGAGGCGTAGTCGTTGGCCCCCACCACCGTCTTGATGTTGAAATGCCGGTAGTCGCGCTTGCTCGGCAGTCCGTCCTTGAACACCACACACGAAGCCACGGGGTTCGTGCCCTGGATGTTGGAGTTGTCGAAGCACTCGATATGGCGCGGCGGAACGGTCATTCCGAGATCCTTCTGCAGCTGCGCGACAACCTTCTCGGACTTCTCGATGCGCTTGGGCAAGGACTTCTCCTTCAGCAGCTTGTAGGTTTCCATGTCGAGAATGCCGTGGCCTACGGCCTTCTCGCGCTCGTGGTGGGCTTCCAGCAGCGCCAGGCGCTCTTTCCACTCCTGCGCGTCCTCGAAGCGGAGTTCGGCAGCCGCCGTCTGCATCTTCGCGCGGCAATCCGCCACCAGCTGCCGCGTGCGACCGCTCAGCAAGGCCTTGATCTCCACGATCTGCGCCTCATACTCCTCGCGGCTGAACAGCCCTTCACAGGGCCCTGCGCATTTCTCGAGATGATAGTTCAGGCAGCAGCGCACCTTGCCTGCGGCAATCTGCTCGTCCGTGAGCGGATGGGCGCAGATGCGGAGCTTGTAGAGGCTGCCCATCAGGTCGAGCAGCCGCCGCGCGTGCTGGACCGAGGCGTAAGGGCCATAGTAGAGCGAACCGTCCTGGACATAGCGCCGCGTCAGCATCACGCGCGGAAACGGTTCCTTGCGGATGCAGATCCAGGGATAGGTCTTGTCGTCCTTGAGCAGGATGTTGTAGCGGGGCTGAAGCTGCTTGATGAGGTTGTTCTCGAGCAGCAGCGCATCCTCCTCCGTCTCGACTACGGTGTAGCGCAGGTCGGCGATATGCTCGACCAGCGCCCGCGTCTTGCGGTCCAGTTGCTCCGGCGGCCGGAAGTACTGCGACACGCGCCGCTTCAAGTCCTTGGCCTTGCCCACATAGATGACCGTGCCCGCCGCATCCAGATAGCGGTAGACCCCCGGATCGTGGGGCAGATACGTCAATTTCTCACGGACATTCATTTTAATTTGCTAACTTTGTAACTTAAAGTTCCTATCGCTATGGCCAAGGTAAAGACAAAGTTAATCAATAAATCCGACATAATGAAGGCCATTCATATGCGTGGCCCCATCGGATGGCTGCTCGCTACGCTGGCCATGTGGTTATTAGGATTCAACAAGGTCAACAAGGCGAACGAACACTGCAAGCAATACCAGAACGCCGACTTCTCCGCCCACATCCTCAAGACCGTGGGCGTAACCATGGACCTCAACCCCCAGCAATACAACTATATCCCCCAGGACGGCCCGTTCATCGTCGTGTCCAACCATCCCATCGGCTCCGTCGACGGAATGATGCTCAGCGCCGTCATCGGTACGATGCGCACCGACTTCAAGATCATGGCCAACTTCCTCCTGTCGATGATCCCTTCCCTGCGCGACCAGTTCATTTCGGTCAACCCGTTCTCCGATACAACGTCGAACCGCAGCAGCCTCGGCGGCCTGCGCTTCGCAAAGGAACACATTGCTGCGGGCGGTTCGCTCGGCCTCTTCCCGGCCGGCGAGGTGTCGACCTACCAGCACGGCAAGAACCGCACGTCGCTCAAGCGCCACGAGGTGGAAGACATCCCCTGGCCGAGCTCCATCATCAAGTTCATCCGCAACGCCAACGTGCCGGTGATTCCTGTCTATTTCGAGGCGAAAAACTCGCGCTGGTTCCACTTTGTGGGCCGCATCCATCCGATGCTGCGCACCGTGAACCTGGCCAACGAGCTCTTCAACAAGAAAGGCCAGACCATCCCGATGCGCATCGGCAAGCCCATCATGCCCAACGAGCTGGCCGAATTCACGGAGATCTCGCACCTGGGCGGTTACCTGCGCAGCCGCGTCTACGCCATGGAGGCGGAGTTCAACAACACCAACGCAGAGCTCACCAAGGCGCCCGAGCTCGTGACGCCCATCGCCCTGCCGCGCGACAAGAAGGCCGTGGTCAAGGAATTCGACCGCCTGAAGAATGCGGGCAAGCTGCTGTTCGAAGTAGCCACCTACCAGTGCTATCTTGCAGAATACGAGGAGATTCCCATCTCCATGATCGAGCTGGGACGCCGCCGCGAGGAGTCGTTCCGCGCCACGGGCGAAGGCAGCAACAAGGACATCGACGTCGACGAATACGACAAATACTACAAGCACCTGATTCTCTGGGACGCGAAGCGCAAGCGCATCGCGGGCGGCTACCGCCTGGGCATCGGCAGCGAGATCTTTGAGAGCCACGGCGGCATCGAAGGGTTCTACACCAGCTCGCTGTTCACCTACTCCGCCGATTTCGTGCCCACGCTCCGCGAGTCCATCGAGCTGGGCCGCTCGTTCGTCAGCCTTGAGTACCAGAAGGAGGCCCTGCCGTTGATGCTACTGCTCAAAGGCTTGATGCACACGCTGATGCGCTATCCCGACGCCGTCTATTTCCTCGGCCCGGTGAGTATCAGCAACTCCTATCCGAAATTCTACCAGAGCCTGATGGTCTACTATCTGGAGAACATGCACAATGCGAAGCTGACCGAAAAGTCCGCCCTGCCAACGATGGCCTTCGAGCCCGACTACCTAAAAATCAATCCGAAGGACCTGCTGCGGCACAAGATGGACAATTTCGAGAAGTTCGACCGCTTCCTGATGCGGCTTTCCGACAACAACTACCGGATGCCGACGCTGGTGAAGAAGTACATGAAGGTGAATGCGCGCATCATCACGTTCAACGTCGACCCGCTGTTCAACTACAGCGTCGACGGCCTGATCCTGCTGAAAATCAAGGAATATCCGCGCGCAGAGATCCTCCAGATGACCAAGGACGTCGAAAACACCGCCGAACGCGAGACAATTCTGAACCGCTTCGGGTATTCACTGAAAGACTAAGGAACCGGGTCGTAGCCCGATCCGCCCCAGGGGGCGCAGCGAAGGATGCGCTTGACGGCGAGCCAGCTGCCGCGCAGCAGGCCATGCTTCTGCAGGGCCTCGAGCGCATAGTTCGAGCAGGTGGGCGTATAGCGGCACTGCCGCCCCATGTAGGGCGACAACGTGATCTGATAGAGCCGGATCAGCTTAACGGGCAGCCAGATCGTCAACGACCTGAGCGACGCTTTTTTCGATTCGTTCATAGTCTTCCGCCTGTTTTCCCACGTAATAGATGAAGACGTCGAGCCCGGCTGCCGCCTGCGGTCCGCCGCCACGCCGCCACGCCTCGCGCATCCGCCGTTTCAGCAGGTTGCGCCGCACGGCGCGCTTGAAATTCCGCTTGGGAACCGAAACGCCGAAATCACCTTCCCCCTCCTGGAAGCATACCTTGAGCGGATAGCGGAACAGGATCTGTCCCGACCTCAGCAGGGAGAGGATGCGGCGTTCATTCATGGGTCTTTCCGCCGGTTTCGAGATAGCGCGCAAGCGCCTCGGCGATGGAACGGGCCTGGGGCGTAGGCGCCGGAATGGCCACGGCCAGGCCGGCCTCCTGCATCGCCTTTGCGGTGGAAGGGCCGTAGGTCACGAACACCAGGTCGTCCTGGTGGAACTCCGGGTAGTTCTCCTGCAGCGACTTGACGTCGGCGGGGCTGTAGAAGGCCGCCACCTGGTAGTCGTGCAGGTTGATGTCGTGGATATCGTTGTTGACCGTGCGGACAAATACCGCGCTGCCATGCTTGAGATTCTCTTTCGTGAAGAGTTTGTGGACATCGGGCTTCAGGCTGTCGGTGCAGGCAATCAGGAAGTTCTCGTTCTTGTGCTTGGTGCCGATGGCCGCCACCATCGAGGCGACGGTGCCGGTGCCGAAGAAAATCTTGCGCTTGCGGTAGACGATGTATTTCTGCAGATACACGGCGATAGCCTCGCTCTGGCAGAAATACTTCATCGTCTCCGGAATGCTGACGCGCGTCTGTTCACAAATCTTGAAGAACGAGTCGATGGCCAGGCGCGAAGTGAAGACGATGGCCGTATAGTCGAGTATCGTAACCCTTTGAGCGATAAAGTCCCGGACGGAAACTCCCTCCACTCGGAAGAACGGGCGGAAGTCGATGGAAACGCCCCATTTGGCGATCAGGTCGGTATAGGGAGACGTCCCGGAAGGCTCGGACTGCGATATGATTATTCTCTTAGTTTCCATTCAACAAATAATTAACTGCCACACTAACCGGCAAAATTTCGAGGGTGCAAAGATACAAAACCCAGAAAAAACACGAAAATCCTGATGAAGAAATCAGCGAAAAACTGCGTTTTACGTATACAGAATAGCCGATAAGGGCAACAATTGCCAAATAAATACGATAAAATGACAATACCTGCGGCGGGAAAAGCAGCAGCGCCGGAGCCGGCAGGCAGGAGACCAGCACCACGAGGATGAAGATGCCGTACCCCACTTTTTCAACCGCCTTGAGGGCGGCCTGGCGATCGCTCAGCCAGCCCAGCAGGGCAAAAATCCCCTTGCGCAGCAGGAGCATTCCGGCCAGGGTGCCAAACACCCACATATAGCCCTGCCCCAGGCCCGACAGGCGCAGTGCCATCGCGTAGAACGGCACCATCAGCAGGAAGATCAGCACGATGCAATCGCACAGATACTTGTTGCCCAGCGTTTCATTAGTGGAATAAGAAGAGCGGAAGAAGGAGGCGGCGCCTACAATCGCAGAAACCAGGCGGCTGTAGAGCAGGATCAGCGTCAGCGACGCCACGATGAGAAGGCCCAGCACCAGCGGATCGGGAGCCTTCGCCCCGATCGCGTCCACCACGCCGCCCCCGTCAAGGGACAGCCTGCTTCCCGGCCAGATTTCCGCTGTCATTAATTCCCCCGTTTGGCCTGATGGCCCATCTCTGTCAACAGTGCAACCACCTTGTCGCGGACATCGCCCTGGATGAGGATCTCGCCGTCCTTCACCGAACCGCCCGTTCCGCAGCGGGTCTTGAGCGCCTTGCCGAGGGCCTCGAGCGCCTCGTCCGAGCCCGTGAAGCCGGTGACCAGCGTCACCTGCTTGCCGGCCCTGTGGCGGCGGTCGATCGTGACGATGAGCCGCTGCTTCTTCAGAGGCTGCGGCTCGGCGGCATCCGGCTCTGGTTCAACCTTTTCAGGAACCTCGACGCCGAATTTCCCCGCCAGTATGTCTTTCCAGTCCTGTGGCACAGCAGTTGCAAATTTTTCGCAAAGTTAGTGATAAAACCGTATCTTTGCTCTATGAATCAGAAACTGTTCCGCCGGATCAACCGCATCGTTTCCGCCTGCGTGGCCGTTCTTGCGTCGTTGGTCTACCTGCTGACCATCGAGCCCACCACCAGCTTCTGGGACTGCGGTGAGTTCATCGCCTCGTCATACAAACTGGAAGTCGGCCACCCGCCGGGAAATATGGTGTTCAACCTCTTCGCCCGCATCTTCACGATGGTCGGCGGCGCCGCGAACGCGGCCGTCGCCGTCAACGCGATGAGCGCCCTGTGCTCGGGTCTGACCATCTTCTTCCTCTACCTGACCATCGTCCATTTCGGTCGCCGGCTCCTCGAGAAGCGCGGCAAGGCCCTGACCACGGGCAACGCCGTGGCCCTGATCGGCGCCGGTCTCGTAGGCGCTTTCGCTTATTGCTTCTCCGACACGTTCTGGTTCTCGGCCGTTGAGGGTGAGGTCTACGCGATGTCCTCCCTGTTCACCGCCGTGGTGTTCTGGGCTGCGCTCAAGTGGGAAGAGGAAGCGGACTCCCGTTATGCGAACCGCTGGCTGGTGCTTATCTGCTTCCTGATGGGCCTGTCCATCGGCGTCCACCTGCTGAACCTGCTGACCATTCCGGCCATCGTGTTCCTCATCTATTACAAGAAGCACGAGCAGCCCGTCTCGTTCTGGCGGGCGTTCGGCGTGCTGGCCCTCTCGGGCGTGGTGCTGGGCATCATCCTGTTCGGCATCATTCCTTATCTGCCGCGCGTGGCCGCCGGCATCGACCGCCTGTTCGTCAACGGCTTCGGCACGAAGTTCGACGTGGGCGCCGCCGTGTTCATGGTGCTCTTCCTGGCCGCCTGCTTCTTCCTGCTCTGGCTCTTCCGCAAGCGCGAGAAGCCCCTGGCGCACACCATCACGCTGATGGTCACCACCATCATCATCGGCTATTCGCTTTTCACCGTGACCATCATCCGCTCCAGCGCCGGCACGCCGATGAACGAGTACCAGCCCGACAACCCCTATTCGCTGATCCGCTACCTCGGCCGCGAGCAGTACGGCGACAACCCCATCCTCTACGGGCAGATGTTCACCTCGCCCTACGAGATTGAGGAGAAACCCTACTACACGCCGCTCGACGGAAAATACTTCGAGGCCCTCAACATCGACGCCACCTTCCCCGCCTCCACCCGGATGCTGTTCCCCCGCATGTGGAACGGCTTCGACGAGCGCTACAAGGAGTTCTACAAGACCTACATCACGAAATACAATACGCGCACGGCCAACATCTACGGCAAGAGCCTCCGGTTCCAGATGCCCACGATGGCCGACAACCTGAAGTTCTTCTTCGACTACCAGGTGAACTACATGTACATGCGCTACTTCATGTGGAACTTCGTCGGCCGGCAGAACGACCTGCACGGCCAGGTGCCGGGCGACCTGGTGGCCGGCAACTGGGAGAGCGGCATCCGCGTCATCGACCGGGCCCGCCTGGGCGACCAGGTCGAGGGTCCCGACTACCTGGTCCATAACAAAGCCAAGAACCACTACTTCTTCCTGCCGCTGCTGCTGGGCCTGCTCGGTTTCTTCTTCCAGCTGCGGCACGACGGACGCAACAGCTGGGTGACGGGCATGCTCTTCCTGCTCACCGGTCTGGCCATCGTGGTCTACCTCAACCAGCCGCCTTATCAGGTGCGCGAGCGCGACTACGCGTACGCGGGTTCCTTCTATGTATTCAGCCTGTGGATCGGCCTGGGCGTGCTGGCGCTCCAGGGCTGGCTTGAGAAGCTTTCCAAGAAGCAGGACGGCATCCCGGCCGCGGCCATCGCCACGGCCCTCGGCCTGGTGGTGCCCGTGCTCATGGGCTGCCAGAACTGGGACGACCATGACCGCAGCGGCCGCTACACGGCACGCGACCTGGCCTGGAACCACCTGGTGGGCTGCGGCCCGAACGCGATGCTGGTGACGCACGGCGACAACGATACCTTCCCGCTCTGGTACGCCCAGGAAGTGGAGGGCGTCCGCACCGACGTTCGCATCCTCAACTCGTCGCTGCTGGGCACCGACTGGTACATCGACCAGATGAAGTGCGCCTTCTACGATTCCGAGCCGGTCAACATCTCCATCCCGCGCAGGCAGTATCTCTACGGCACCAACGACTTCGTGCCGGTGATCGACGTGGTGGACCGCCCCATCCTCGCCTCCGAGGCCATTGAAATCTTCAAGGACCCGCGCTATGTCCGCGACGGGCAGGACTTCATCCCGGGCCACAAGCTCCTGGTTCCGGTCAACAAGGAGAACGCCCTGCGCAGCGGCATCGTCAAGGAGTCGATGAAAGATAGCATCCAGGACTATATCATACTGGAAATCAACGGCAACAACCTCACCAAGTTCAACCTGGTGATGCTCGACATCCTGGCCAACTACGACTGGTCGCGCCCGCTGTACTTCGTTTCGCGCGGCGAGACCACGCTGAGCCTCGAACCCTGGCTGCAGTACGACGGCTTCGTGTACAAGCTCGTGCCGTTCCTCAACGACTACACCGAGCGGGAACGCACGATCGACGTAGATGAACTCTACGAACGCATCATGCGGGATTACCGCCTGGAATCGCTCGCCGACACGACGGTCTACTACGACTACCAGAACGTTTATACATTCTCGGCCGTGGTTCCCGTTCGCGACATCTTCGCCACGACGGCCGCCACGCTCATCGACCGGCATGAATTCGTCCGGGCCGAAGCCGTGCTCGACAAGGGCATTGCGATGATGCCGCCCAAGAACTTCCCTTACAACGTGGCCGCGCTACGGAGCATCAACGAATGGTCGATCCTCACGATGATTGAATCGTACCTGCGCATCGGCTGTCCGGAGAAGGCCATCGCAATCGGCGACCAGATGGCCGACGAGACACTCAAGACGCTCGTGTACTTCTCCACACCGGTGGGACCGGGCGACGAAATCCTGTCGAAGAAACTGGCCGACGATGCGGCGAACATCTACCTCTACCTCGTCCGGCTGTACCAGACGTTCGGACAGAAGGAGGCCGCCGAAAAACTCGAAGCGAAACTGAAAGACCTGTAGGCCGGCCGCCTACTTGACAATACGGACTTCCTCGGTGATGACTTTCACCGAGGATTCTTTTTGCCGTGCCTTCGCCAGGGATAGGGTCTTGCCGTCCTCGAACGCAACGATGATGGCGTTCTTGTGACCGGCCTTGCGGACAGCCGCCAAGGCCGCTTCAGCGTCGGCATAAGTGCGGAACAGGCCGGCGGCATACATCGTCTTGCCCGAGCGCTGCGGGTGCGAGAATACGGGGCTTACGCCCTTGAGTTGCTTGATCGTCGGCCGCGACGAGACGACGAACAGTTGAATCTGGTACAAGAGGCCGGACGGGAGCGCGTCCTTCTCGGCAAAAGCGCCCGTTTCCCCGACCTTGAACGTGTAGTCGAAATTTGACACCGGCTCCTCGAATTCGATGCGGGGCACCGGGCCGAAGGAACGGTGGACGAACGGATAGCCGTCTTCCGGCGCGTTGACCTTCAGTTGTGCGAGCGCGGCCGCACGCTTCGCGTCAACTTTCTCTGCTACAGAGGTTTCCTGGCGCAGGACATAAATAACGATGCTATCCTTGCCACAGGCGCGGTTCGAAGCGAAGACGCTATAGCGACCGTCCTCCGTGTCGCAGAAGAGCAGGTCGTCGGCCGGCGAGTTGAAAGGCGCACCCAGGTTGCGGACATGGCCCCATTTTTTCGTTTGCGGATCCCACGTGGCCTCATAGAGGTCGTAGCCGCCCATACCGAAAAGGCCGTCCGAGGAAAAATAGAGCCGCTTGCCGTCGGGCGAAAGCATCGGGAAGATCTCGTTGCCCGGCGAGACGGCCTCGTCGCAGAAGGGAACCGGAGAACTCCAGCGCGTGCTGTCCCCAGGCTGCGAACAGACGATGTCGAAACTGCCGTCCTCGTTGGGACGCGCGAAATACAGGACCTCGACTTCGGCGGGATAGTAGTTCCCGTCGGACGCCCAGCCGCGGTCGGCCAGGTGGCCGTACCAGAGTTGGAAGTCCTTGCGCGGGACGCGGCGGGTGGCCACTACCTTCACGTCAGCGGCGTTGGACGACAGCGCCGCGCGGTTGGCCGCCTCCGCTTCGCGGAGCGCCGCAAGGCTGTCGGCGTCCTGCGCTTGCAGCGCTGCGGCCGCCATCAGCGTGACTGCCAGGCACAGAAGGGTCTTGTTCATCGCTTTTTAACAGATTTTTCAACAACAAAATTAACCAAATCCTGCAGATTTTGAGAAAAAAGTGTAATTTTGCAGGCTATTTGAAAATTTAATTGATTTAAAAATACCCATTTATGCAAAGCAAAGGTGCCATCACACTCGTGGCCGTACTCATCGGCTTGGCCTGCATCTTCCAGCTGTCGTTCACCGCAGCGACGGCCGTGCAGGAAAGCAAGGCTGCCAAGGCTGCCGCAAAGGTAGTGGAAGAAGTGCAGCAGAGTCCTTCGTTTGCAGAAGTATCCGAGTTGAACCGCGCGTTCTACATTGACTCCGTCAAGAACGCTGCCAACAAGACTTATCTCGACTCGGTCGCAAACAAGAAGGTTTATTTCAATTACACGTATAAAGACGTCAAGGAGAAGGAACTCAACCTCGGTCTTGACCTGAAGGGCGGTATGAACATCGTCCTGCAGCTCGACCTTGCAGAGCTCGTCCGTTCCTGCGCACGCGAGAAGACGTCCGATGAATTCAACCAGGCCATGGCCCTCGCTTCCGAGCGCGCCGAACAGACCCACGAAGATTTCATCACCCTCTTCGAAGCCGCATGGAAGGAAGTCGCTCCCGGCAAGCGCCTCTCGTTCGAGATCGACCTCGACAAGCTCAGCGGCGATGTGAAGAACAAGGCGAAGGCTACCGACGAAGAGATCATCTCCCTGCTCAAGGAAGAGGCCAAGAGCGCCATCGACAACTCCTATCAGGTGGTCGAGCGCCGTGTCAACCAGTTCGGTGTGGCACAGCCCAATATCCAGAAGGTTGCCGGCACCGGCCGCATCCTCGTCGAGCTCCCGGGCGTGAAGGAACCGGAGCGTGTCCGTAAGCTCCTCCAGGGTACCGCATCCCTCGAATTCTGGGAGACCTACACTTCCCAGGAACTGATGCCGTACCTGCAGGAACTCAACGAAGCCATCCGTCTCCAGAACGAGGCCCTCGAGGCAGAGGCTCCCGCCAAGGAGCAGAAAGTTGAAGAGAAGGACGGCAGCCTCGCATCCGAACTCGATGCAGCCGCAGACCAGCAGTCCAACGCTACGCAGGACCTCCTCCGCAAGGCCAACCCGCTGTTCAGCGTCCTCCAGTCGCTCGGCGGCAACTCCGCTTGCCTGGGCGTCGCGCACTACCGTGACACCGCACAGATCAACGCATGGATCGCTGCCAACCGCTCCCTCTTCCCGGGCGACTTCGTCCCGGCATGGAGCTTCAAGGCTTTCGAATCGGAAGGCGTGAACCCCGACACCTACTATGAACTCGTGGCCCTCAAGAGCCACGTGGGCAAGGGTCCCGCGCTCGACGGCAAATACATCGCATCCGCAACGGTGAACTACAACCAGATGACCGGCGCTCCGGAAGTCAGCATGACGATGAACAGCAAGGGCGCCATCGAATGGGAGAACATCACCGGTGAGAACGTCGGTCGCCAGATCGCCATCGTGATGGACGGCCAGGTGTATTCCTATCCGAATGTCCAGAACAAGATTTCGGGCGGCAACTCGGCTATCTCCGGCCACTTCACCCAGAAGGACGCCGACGACCTTGCCAACGTCCTGAAGTCCGGTAAGCTGTCCACCCCGGCCCGCATCGTGCAGGAGCAGGTGGTCGGCCCGAGCCTCGGTAGCGCATCCATCCGCGCCGGTATGATCTCGTTCATCATCGCGTTCCTCCTGGTGCTGGTCTACATGGTCATCTTCTACCGCCGCGCCGGTATCGCCGCCGACATCGCACTGCTCTGCAACGTGCTCTTCCTGTTCGGCGCACTCGCATCGTTCGGCACCGTGTTCACCCTCTCGGGTATCGCAGGTCTCGTGCTGACGATGGGTATGGCCGTCGACGCGAACGTGATTATCTACGAGCGCGTGAAAGAGGAACTCAACGCCGGCAAGGCACTCCGCCTGGCCATCAGCGACGGTTACAAGAACGCGTACTCGGCTATCCTCGACGGCCAGATCACCACGATC